>Ga0265294_10003625_pt1 | contig 19661 bp, 16 predicted proteins | sample MunlanPumphouse3_FD_192504 | JGI IMG/M metagenome (GOLD analysis project Ga0265294, IMG submission 192504) | Groundwater microbial communities from a municipal landfill in Southern Ontario, Canada - Pumphouse #3 | ecosystem: Environmental > Aquatic > Deep subsurface > Groundwater | place...
TATGGAGGTTCTCGCTTTCCGCTTATCGAGAAGGACTGGTATCGTCAGGATGCCTATACCCTCAATTTCACTGTCGCTCTCAAGTCAACCATCTGGGATGGGGGTAAGAAGCTTCGCGATGTCGTGAGAAGTCAGGAGAAAGAAGAGAGCAGCGAGGTCGATTACCAAAGTGCCGTACAATCCATACGTAACCAGATTATCACGCAATACCTGCAGATGGAGCTTGTGGAAAGCAAGATAGCCTATCAGGCTTTGGTCATTGACAGTGACAAGAAGGACCTACAGCAGAAACAACAACTGCTGGAGAGTGGGTATGGTTCGGAAGTGGACCAGCTGAAGTCATTGATGCAACTGCAGGCCGATCAATTGTCGTTAATCCAGTTGCAACTCGACAGGGTGACTTGTTATCAGGCCCTGTCCTATCTTTCAGGAGGAATTTGATGCAATATGTCGCCTTGGATTTTGAAACAGCCAACTCCTATAAAGGAAATGCCTGTGCGATTGGATTGGTAAGGTTTGATGAGGATGGCAAGGCTTTGGATGATTATTATTCCCTTATCAGTCCAAAAGTCTCCTATTTCGACCCAAGGATGACCATGGTCCACGGTTTGTCTTCCGAGGAATGTCTTGCTTCCCCTTCCTTCGCATCCCTTTGGCCGGATATCCGTGAGTTCATCAACAATGATTTGGTGGTGGCTCATTTCGCCCAATTCGATATGGGGGTGCTCAAGGGCTGTCTTGAGGTGTACGACCTGCCCTCAACGCCTGTGGAATATGTCTGTACCTGCAACCTTGGTCGCAAGATATGGCCCGGCCTAGGGTGTTACAAACTCAGGTATCTCTCACAATATCTCAACCTTCAGGAATATCGGCAGCATTATGCCCTGGATGATGCGCTGGTGTGTGGCAAACTGATGTACAGGGAATGCACTCCACATCTTTTGGAACGGGAGACTTTATCCATGTATCTTGCGAGCAAGGGGTATTCGCCGAAGACCCTTAGCTGTTACTGAACAACCTCTTTCCCAGCAGGGGATAGAGCGCTGTGGCCCAAAGTCCCAGCAAGGTGTATCGGATGAAAGCTCCGACATAATACATGCTTTGGGGGAACACCTTCTTCAGAAGCATGATAAGCAACACCCCCAGCATTCCTACCACATAGCGGAGGATTTTCCTAAGTATCGTTCCTTCTACCTTGAAATGAATGAATTTGCTTTCCATGGCAAAACCAAAATAGCTGCCACCAAGTATCGCCAAGGTCTTCATAAGGTCGGTGTATGCGGTCACATCAATTCTGCCAAGTGTCAGCAATGCTGCCATCACCAATGCCACAGCCGAACCAAGAGGACCGAAGAGCATACAGAAGGCGTAGATGTCCTTGTCCTGCATTTGATAAAACATGGTGAAGAACAATATGCTTGTAAGAATTCCTAGGATCAGGCCCCCAGCGACATCCGTGGGCCAGTGGACTCCTAGATACATTCTGCTTATTCCCACAAGGATTATGAGGAGGGAGCAACTGATGCTGATCCAGCGTTTTCTAAAGGCCAGGGCGGTGGAGGAGAAGAAGGATGCCGCACAGGTGGTATGTCCGCTGGGGAAGCTGTATCCTGTGGCGGTGGAAAGTCGTTTTCCTTGGATTTGAGGCATGACCTGGAAAGGACGAGGTACTTTGGTTATTGCCTTGAAAATTCCTCCCCCGACCAAGGAAAACAGAAGGACCGAGCAAATGGCGAAGCCTTTTTTCTTATCGACGCACCAAAAAATAAAAAGGGATATCGCCACAATAAGGTTCTGTTCGCCGAACATGGTGAAGAAATTGGCTAGGAAGTCAAAAAACGAGTTTCCGTGATCCTGGAAGAACAAGAGGATTTGTGCTTGCATACGCACAGTATGGAGGGTGATGTCTTTCCGGTCAAGTAAGTTTTCCTCCTGATTGCATGGACATTTTGTCAGCAATGTCTGTAAAAGGGGTGGATTTTATGGAACGCTTGTATGTGGATACCGGCTTGGTTGGAAGAACTCCTTTTATTTTATTTCAGGTCCCAACTTTTTTTCTGAGGGATGTTGACAAAAACGACGATATGGAGTAACTTCCATTTGCTATCTATGAGGGAGTAGCGAAGCTGGTTATCGCGCTGGCCTGTCACGCCGGAGATCGCGGGTTCGAGTCCCGTCTCTCTCGTCTTAGTAGTGGAGCTGATGAGGAAACTGATCGGCTCCATTTTTATAATCAATCTTGTTCATTGTCCCTTGACGGTCAGTGGATTTCCTCTGGTTCTCCTTCATCAAAAAACATTTTCAATTCATGAAGAAGCCTGGGAATAGGTGACCATCAATGAATAAGTTCCGCTTTTTAAGTAGGAAACATGATATGTCAGGGCAAGAGCGTCATCCCCCGAGGTACTTCCTGTTGCAACCGTAGTGCCCTCTGCGTTTTTCAAAACCAGGGAGAAAGAATCGCGATCGTCCTTGTCAACGGAAATTGAGACGGAAATATCTCCGGGAAAAGCATAAATGCTCCATTCCTTTGACTGTGTCTCGTCACCTTCGAAGGATGAGTCCAGCTTTGAAGAAACCGAATAAAGTTTGTATTTCAGGGCGCTGGATGCATCGATCAATCCATATTTCCCCATCTGATAATCATCGGCATTCCTTCCCTTCGCCGAAAGACAAATGGTATCTTGCAGGTCACTCTCGGAAAGCGAAGAGTTGTTGGAAAGCAACAAGGCGGCAAGACCTGCTACGTGAGGCGCCGCCATCGAGGTGCCGACATAGTAATAATACCCATTTTCTGCTGGCGTCGAGGCTATTGCCCATTGCAGGATGCCATCCTTGATGGTGATATTGTCAAGACTGATGTCCTGTATTGTATTATTGTCATCGACATCCCCACCGTAGGCCATCACATCCACCCAGTCCCCGTAGTTTGAATAGCTTGCTCGGCCTTGTTCGGCATAGGAATACCCTACTGCTCCACTGGACAGTACGGAATCGCAAGCTGCAGGATATGATTTTGTATCTGTATTGCTGTTTCCTGCCGAAGCGATTACAAGTACATTGTTATCCGTCGCATTCTTGCATGCATCCTCAAGTGCCTGGGAGTTGCTACTGCCTCCAAGGGACATGTTGATGATTCTTGCACCTTTTGAGACAGCATAATAAATACCAAGGCAGACATTGGAAGTGTATCCATTCCCGCTACTGTCGAGCACCTTGATCGGCATGAGCTTTACTCCAGGTGCGATTGAAACGGCTCCAATGCTATTGTCTGTCGCTTCAGCGATTGTTCCTGCCACATGAGTGCCATGTCCGTAGTCATCCGTTGGATCATCATCATCGTTTTGAAAATCATATCCATTGGTAAACGTACGGGAAGAAAAATCCACTCCATTTTCATATATCCCACTATCAATGACTGCAACGACGACGGAAGAACTACCCGAAGTGATGTCATGAAGTGTGGGGATTCCCATATATGACTCCTGCATATCCCATTGATATTTGTACAAGGGATCATTTGGAGCTGTCGAGAACGCTTTCACTTCGTAGTCAGGTTCAATATAAGCAATTTCGTTACCAATTCCTCCTTCCTTTTCAATTCTCTCATTCAGGCTTTCCCTGAGTGTATCATAATCATTGCCATATTCTGCCAGCATCGTCCCAGGAATCACTGCCACGCTGAATGGTGCTGATTCATCAATCAGGGGACTTGTCTCCGTAGAGATTGACATTTCCTTGAGGACTGTCTTGGTGGTGGCGTGGATTTCCTTTATTGATTTGGCCGAGGCACCTTCTTCTCCAATTTTATATCCAATGATGAAACGGGTGGGGGTTCCTGATGCTTCAGTCCTTGAGCTACTGATGAATTTTGCGGCATCCTTTGCCGCCAGGGTCAGCTCAAGGGCTGAAGCAGATACGTTTGGGATGGTTGCAAGGGAGTTTTCCCTATCACTGCTGATGGTTGATAAGGTGGAGGCCGATGAATTGGATTCCCAACTTGCTGTCAGGCTGAATGAATGAACAGGAGTCGATATCGAGGACTTGCATCCTCCCCAAAGGATCATGGTAAAGAGGAAAAAGAAAGCACCTACAATAAAATGTTTCTTCATGGTACAAAATCCATCCTAAAGCTTTTATTTTGTCTGAAAAAACCAACTCCCCTTGTGATTTATAGTTGCTATTATAATATCTTATTGATGGTTTTCAATTGTTCTTCATTTGTTTGATTCTCAATTTGAAAGGGAGAATATGTAAAAATGCTCCTTTGCAATATAAAATCATTCGAAATCTTGCGGGCAGGGATGGTTTCTGATAGAATCCAACCTTAGGCTCTTTTATTATCACATAAGGTATGGAGGAATGTTCGACGGAGATGAAACTGCAAGAGGCGACTGTTGAAAATGCAAAGCGGGCCTGGAGGAAAGCGAAACCTTTTTTCATCCTGGCTATTTTGGCTGTTGCCCTGTTATTGCTGTTTGATACGTTGAGGAACTACCATTACCATGATTTGGTCCGGGACCTGAGGTCTTATCCTTTTCTTACCATAACCATCGCCCTTGTTCTGACTGCCTGTAATTATTTCATTCTGACCTTCTATGACGTGCTGGCCATGCGGTATGTCGGCAAGCATCTTCCCTATAGGAAAGTGGCCTTTGCCTCTTTCATGAGCTATGTCTTCAGCTACAATATCGGATTGTCCCTGTTTGGTTCCAGCACCATGCGGTACAGGTTCTATTCCCTATGGGGCTTGGATGGCAATGATATTGCGAGGATAGTTGCCTTCTGTGTCTCGACCTACTGGATCGGCTTGTCCACGATGGGAGGAGGGGCGCTCCTGTTAACCCCGGCTTCTTCCTCTGTTTCTCCCCAATTCGGAATTTCTTCCCAAATTGTGGGGTTCTTGTTGGTTGCAATGGTGCTGGTCTATATCGTCATTTCTTTTTCAGGGAAGAAAGGATTGCATATTCGCTCTTTCTCCCTTGATTTCCCTTCTCCTTCCATAGCACTACCCCAGATACTTGTCTCTTCTCTCGATTGGCTGTTGGCCTCTTCCGTTTTTTATGTGTTGCTTCCCTCTGGAAAGTCTGGTTTCCTTCCTTGCCTGGGTATTTTTGTCATTGCCCAGTTGGTTGGTGCGGTCAGCCATGTTCCGGGAGGAATCGGGGTGTTCGAATCGATGATCATGCTTGCTCTTTCTCCTCGTATTCCTTCCGATGCCCTGTTCTGTGCCTTGATCGCTTACCGTGGTATTTATTATCTTGCACCATTGCTGGTTGGAATTCTGGCGTTTCTTATCCATGAGATGTATATCCAACGAAAAGTTATCGGCTCCGGTGTCGTCAAAACTTCCCAGGTCCTTGCTCCGTTCATTCCGACGGTTCTTTCCTTGTTTGTCTTTATCGCAGGAGTCGTACTGATTTTTTCCGTGGCGACACCTTCAATTAAGACCAGGTTGATGTCCCTTAATCCATTCATTCCTTTGCAATTGCTTGAGATGTCACATTTTACAGCAAGTATTATCGGATTGGCCTTGTTGGTGGTTGCGGACGCCCTGCGTCGCAGAATAGACGGAGCCTATTATCTTTCTATAGCGTTGCTTGTTGTTGGCGCAGTCTCTTCCCTGCTGAAAGGCTTCGATTGGGAAGAGGCGATGGTCTTGTGTTTTGTCCTGCTGCTGCTACTTCCTTCCCGGCGGTTGTTCTATCGTCATGCCGCCTTGCTTTCTCCCTCTTCAGGGCTTTCCTGGTTTGTCGCCATAGGGACAATTCTCGCGGTTGCTGTATGGCTAGGGGTCTTTTCCTACAAGCATGTGCAATATTCCAATGAGTTGTTATGGGTCTTTGAGTTCAAGAAGGATGTTTCCCGTTCCTTGCGGGCAGGGTTTGGTATCGGTGTTTTTGCAGCGGTCATTGCATTACGCTTGTTGCTTTCTCCCGTTCCTAGGATTTCTCCTGGGAAACTTGAGGATGCTTCTGAGGACATACATCATGTCATTGGCCTAGGAACGCGTGCTTCAGCTGATTTGGCTTTGCTGGGGGATAAGTATTTCTTCTTTGATTCAAGCAAAAGGGCGTTTCTCATGTATGGGAAGGTCAACAGCATGCTGGTTGTGATGGGGGATCCTGTGGGAGACAAACAGGTGTTTCCCTCTTTACTCTGGTCTTTTCAGGAACAGACCAGGAGACAGGGTATCAAGGTTGTATGGTATGAGATTTCAGCAGATTACCTGTCTGTGTTTGTGGAGTTGGGCATCCATATCTTCAAGATAGGGGAAGAGGCTGTTGTGGATTTGTCTTCCTTCACCTTACGTGGGAATGCAGGAAGAAATCTTCGTCCTGCTCGGAACAAATTGCTACGTGAGGGATATTCCTTCTCGATTTTCTCATCGGAGGAAACCATCGCTCACATGCATGAGCTCAGGAATGTGTCTGATACCTGGTTGGTTGCGAAGGGCATCAAGGAAAAAGGTTTCTCTCTTGGGTATTTTGACGAGCGGTACATACGGCAGTTCCCTTGTGCGGTGGTCATAAGGGATGGAGTCATTGTCGCTTTTGCAAATCTTTGGGCGAGTGGCGACAAGAAGGAGCTTTCTGTTGACCTTATGCGGTATCTTCCCTCTGCTCCTGGTGGGGTGATGGAATATCTGTTCATCGAGAGTATGCTCTGGGGTAAGAACCAGGGGTATGAGCGTTTCGACCTTGGGATCGCTCCCTTGTCAGGTCTTGAAGCCGGACAAGGCGCTCCTTTATGGAACAAGGGGGTGAACTTCCTGTTTCAGAATGGAGGAGGTCTCTATAATTTCCAGGGGCTTCGTGCCTTCAAGGATAAGTTCAATCCCCAATGGGCTTCTGTCTATCTGGCGGTGCCTTCTGCTGTTACCACTGCCTCATTGCCGATTGTTGCCATGAATATCGCCCAGCTGGTGGGTAGAGGGAAAGAGATTCCTGCTTCTCCTTGAGCATTCTTCTCTTGCTTGATTACTCGCTAAGGATTGCATCCATCTGATCTTTCAAGGAGGGGAGCCCTTTCTCGGCATCGGGGCATTGGGCTTCCAGAGTCCTGATATAGTTGGAGGGGGAGACCTCGGTGATTGACTTGAAGCAGGTTGAGAAGTGATGGACGGAACGGAAGGTGAGTGTCTCGGCGATTTCACTCAAGGATGATTTTCTCATGCGGATCAGGTATTTTGCATATTCAATCCTCAGTATACGCAAGTATCTCATAACGCTTTTCCCCATTTCATGGGTGAATGTTTTTTGGAGCTGGGATTCACTCATCCCTGCTTCATCACAGACTTCTTTCAGTGTGATCCGGTTGGTAAGGTTGGCATGCAGGAACTCAATAGCTTTTTGGACATAGGGGATATTGCTTCTCGAGGTGGGTTCTATCCATCTGGTTTTTCCTGGATTCATCACGTTCCGGGTCAGGAGGATAAGCAATTGTTGTAGCAGTGTCTTAATCATCTGCAAAGCTCCGAACGGAGCATCATCCTGTAAATTCATTTGGTCTGCACAGATTTCCCCAAGGGGAAGCACCAGTGCTTGGCGTGCCTCTTTCAATATTTTTGCCGCCAAAGCATTATAGGATGGATTGTAGTCAAATTGGGGATGATCCAGGAATAAATTCATTGCAGGACTCTCGCAAGAGAAGGAGATTACAAAAAGATTGAAATGAGCATCCTTCTCTTCCATGAAGAAGTTGTGGTATGTGCCGGGAGGGATTATCAAAAGGGATCCCTGATTGAGTATGAATTTCCTTACCGTGGTTTCGTCATTAAGAACTGTGATTATCTTGCCTGAATCAAGGAGATCAATCTCCCAGAAGGCATGGCTTTCCCCCTTGAATGCATAATCCTTGTAGTTGTCAAAGTAATGGACGGTGTACAGGTTGGTGATCTCAAAGTAATCAGGTACTTCCTTTCCTACGTAAAACCGTTCCCCTATCATTAATTTCTTCTTCCTTTCCAAGTCAATTATTTTCCAAGTATATCATTTTAGCAGGTAATAGTGAGTGTTTTTTGAACAATAATGGTGTTTTTTAACAAAGACGGACAAAAATACTCGTGCTAGAGTCATTAAACGATAGGGATGAACAAGAAATGTTCCTCGCCTCAAATACTATGTTTAAAACAAAAGGAGTTAAAAACATGAAGAGAAAAATGTTGGTTTTTGCTTTAGTGCTTTCAGTCCTCGGTATGGGACTGTTTGCAAATGGAACAAAAGAAACAGTTGCAAGTCCGGTGAAAATAAAGATATCAACATGGACAAGCAATAAGGACCAACTGGCACTGCTGGGTTCTTTTGTTAATGAGTTTGCTGAAAAAAAAGGAATAACAATTGAACCTGAGTTTGAGTCAATTGCTTTTGCTGAGTATACAACCAAACTTTCTTTGGAACTTCAGGGAAGTGAGGCCCCTGATGTATTTTGGGTACTTGAAACTGCCGCACCTGTATTCATCAAGTCTGGCCTTATGGCTAAATTGAATGATGCAATGGCCGAATACGATCCCTCTGATTTCTCAGAACCAGCAATGGGGCTTTGGAAGAAAGGAAATGACGTGTTTGGTATTCCTTTCTCAACCTCTCCCTTCTTTATGCTTTATAATGCTGACCTGTTTGCCAAGGCTGGGCTTGAAACACCAGAAGAAATGGCAAAGAAAGGAACTTGGACCTGGGAGAACTTTGCAAAAACCTGCAAGACTCTTAAAGATGAAACCGGTGTATGGGGTTTTCAGACAGTTGATGGTGGCGGATACGATGCAAGGATCTTACAAAATCTTATGCCAATGGTTCGTTCCTATGGTGGAGATGCTTGGTCTGATGATGGCAAGATTCTTATCAATAGCCCTGAGAGTGTTGCCGCTATCCAGTTGTTCCATGATATGGTATTTGCCGACAAATCGGTTGTACCTCCAGGGGACCAGAGTGATTTCTTTGCAGGAGATGCTGCTATGACTGTCGGTCAGATATCAAGAGTATCAAAACTTAAGGATGCTTCTTTTTCTTGGGGAATGGCTCCCATGCCGGCAGGTCCAAAGGGTGATGTTCCAATCATCGGACAGGCTGCAATTGCGGCCAACGCAAAAAGTACAAATGGAAAACTTGCGGCAGAACTTGTTGCCTATATGACAAGTGAAAGTTGTGTAACAAGAATGGCGGGCATTTGGCCACCAGCAAGAAAGTCCGTACTTGAATCAGAAGCTTTTCTTTCTAGCAATCCGCTGGTCAAGCCTGAACAGATGCAGATTTCTGTAGCAAACTCAATCAAGACCGGTAGGGTCCTTCCTTCCAATGTTCAGTACCCACAGATTGAAGTTGAATCAAAAATGGTATGGGACAAGCTTTGGAAGAGTAATGCTGATGTGAAGGCTATCTGTGATGAAGTTGCTGCAATTTATGCAAAATACATCAAATAATTAATAAAGGGCATCATATGAAAAAGGGAAGTCCAGTATTTAAATCACTAAAAAAAATGCATCGACTTGAGGCTATAACAGGTTTCGCTTTCATTATGCCGCAGATGCTTGGCTTCATCTTTTTTGTGTTGATGCCCCTTATCATGATTTTTGTCTATTCATTTCAGCAGAAAAATCTCTTGTTCGGTACAAGCACTTTTACAGGAATGGATAATTTCTTTCACTTGGCGAAGGATTCGCTATTTTCAAAATCATTGGTGAATACATTGATTTTTTCTTTAGGGTCGTGCCTCTTAATCTAATCTTTTCCCTTGCAATAGCTTTATATTTTGCAAAGAATGGTTTTGGACGTACATACATGAAAGCGATAGTCTTTCTCCCTGTTGTGACAAGTGGTGTTGCATGGTCAATTGTATTCAAGTATCTTCTTCAAGGTGGTCAAGCAGGTCCAATAAACTATTTTCTTTCGCTCGTTGGAATCCAAGGACCAAACTGGTTGTTCGAGAAGGGATGGGCAATGCTCAGTGTGATTGTATCAAGAGTAATCAAAAATCTTGGTGTGAATGTGATTATTTTTCTAGGCGCTGTTTTGAACATGCCACAGGATATCATTGAGGCTGCCAGAATCGATGGGGCTAAAGGCTTTACATTGTTTCGGAAAATAAAACTTCCTCTGTTGATGCCTTCAGTAATGATGATCACCATTGTGACCGTAATTGGATCAATGAGAGTGTTTGATACAATCAAACTCATGACAGATGGTGGCCCTGAAGGTTCCACAATGGTTCTTGTCTACTATATCTATCATCAAGCATTCAAGATGTTTGATACAGGCTATGCAAGTACAATCTCTGTAATCTTGTTTATGATAGTTTTGTCTCTTACCTTGGTACAGTGGATTGGAAGACGGAGGATATCCTATTATGAAAACTAGAAGATTTGCAGATGATATCATTCGTCTCCTTATAATAGTCTTGATGACAATGATGTTCGTTTATCCTTTTTGGTGGATGATAGTCAATTCGCTTAATAAATCCACGGAGATATTTGGAAAACCAAAATTTCTTCCAACCTCATGGCAATTTTCCAACTATGTTGAAATTTTCAAAGTGCAACCTTTTGGTCGCCATTATCTCAATACTCTTCTTGTTGCCGCAGTAGGAACGATTGGGAATATCCTTGTCTCTTCCTTGAGTGGGTATGCCTTTGCACGGTTGGAATTCCCTGGACGTGAGGCTTTTTTTCTACTTTTGCTTACTGCTATGATGATGCCTATTGAAGTGACTATTATTCCAATGTTCTTTCAGATGCAGAAGCTTGGGTTTAATGATTCCCTTATCCCGTTGATGCTCATTCCCATTTTCTGTTCACAGGGAGCTTTTTCAGCTTTTATGTTTCGTCAACATTACATTACTGTACCGAAGGAACTTGATGAGGCAGCCAGGATTGACGGTCTTAGTCCAATTGCAATCTATTTTCGTATCATGTTTCCTTTAGCCAAACCTATTATTGCATCAGCCGGTATTCTGGCCTTCTTGTCAGTATGGAACATGTATTTAGAGCCATTGGTATTTGTCAGCAGTCTGAAAAACTTTACTCTCCCCCTTTCTTTGGCCAACTTCAACGATAGTTATGGATTGCCTCAATGGCATTTACAACTTGCAGCCACAACACTTTCAGTTTTGCCTGTCATGGTTGTATATCTTATTTTTCAAGAGAAAATAAGTGATGCGATGGTCAATTCAGGAATGAAATAGGAGCAAGAACAATGATTGATAATACATACGATATTGTGGTAATTGGTGGTGGCATAGCTGGTTCCCTGTGTGCAGTCTCCGCCGGTCGAATGGGTTCATCTGTTCTTCTTGTGGAAGAATGTGGAAGTTTGGGAGGTTCTCTTGTAAACAGTGGTACAGGACCGATGATGACCTTCCATGCAGGGAAGAAACAGGTAATAAAAGGTATCACTGATGAATTAATTCAACGTCTAGTTAAGAAGAATCTTTCAGTTGGGCACATTGTGGACTCAACAGGGTATACCTACACAGTAACTCCGTTTGATAGTGAAGGTATGAAGAGAGAACTTGAGTTGATGGCTCTTGAAGCCAATGTGACCATCCTCTATCATACGATGCTTTCTTCTGTGACTAAAAACGAAGGGGAAATAACATCTGTTGATTTACTTTCTTGTGGTATACATTTTTCTGTTAGTGCAAAGATATTTGTGGATGCTTCTGGTGATGGTGATTTGATAATGAATGCTGGTATACCCTTCAGGTGTGGAAGGGACAGTGATGGTTTGAATCAGCCGATGACTATGAATTTCAAGCTTTCTTGTGTTGATATCGATATGATTCGCTCTCTTATGGACAGGGATGTTTCCTTGTTTCCTTTTCTTAAGGATAAGCCAGGGATTCAGCATGTTGCCGAAAGGCTGTCCTGTTCAGGTTTTCAAAACATTATGAAGCGTGGAATCAAGGATGGAAAAATAAGCTTTGATCGTGATATCGTCCTTTTCTTTGAGACCAACACAAGGAATGAGGTAATTGTGAACATGAGCCGAATCAACGGTTTCAACCCGGTTGATCCTATAGCTATATCAAAAGCAGAGGTTGAAGGAAGACGGCAGGTGTGGGAATTGTATGACTTTATGAAGAAGGAGATTCCGGGATTCAGTAATGCAAAACTTATAGGTTCAGGTCCAAATATAGGAGTAAGAAGTTCTCGAAGAATGATTGGAATATATACTGTTACAGTTGCTGATATTCTCAACCAGAGAAGATTTGATGACAGTATTGCATGCTGTGGGTATCCTGTAGATATTCATTCATCTGATGGTGCAAAAACAGATTCGACATTCCTTCCTTATGGGACTTATTACACTGTTCCTTTGAGATGCCTTATCAATTCGGTCGTGCCTAATGTAATTGCAACGGGACGTTTGGTAAGTTGTTCCTTTGAGGCTCATGCCTCGATGAGAGTTTCTCCTTGCTGTGGTGCTATGGGACATGCCGCAGGTGTGCTTGCTTCTCTTTGTGTCCAAAATCACCAAGTGCCTGGGAATTTGGAATATGGTAAGGTGCGGAATAGATTATTAGATGAAGGAGCATTCTTGGGATAATAGCTATCGCTTAGAGAATGTAATGCAATAGGGAAAATCTGTGGTGAGAGGGGTCTTCAACAGAAACTGGCGAAAGAATTGGGATGTTTCTTTTTGGATAGCAATCAATATGTCAGTCCAAACAAATATGATTTCATGCATTTCAGCCAGGACAGCAACAAGGCCTTTGCCCTGGTTCTTCAGAAGAAAATAGGGGAGATTTTTGCAAGGTAAATGTAAAATATTGTTATGGTTTGCATGCTTAGTCAGCAATCCATGACTTTTTGCTATATGGATATATTTCTTGTTTTTGGAGGCTATAATTATGCAGGATTTGCAAGAAGTTAAGGAACTATACCAACACCAGCTGGTAGCCAGTGTACTTCCTTTCTGGCTTGAGCATGGCATGGACAAGGTGAATGGCGGTATCTACACAGGCTTGGATCGTGATGGAAGTTTGATTGAGACTGACAAATCGGTGTGGTTCCAAGGGAGGGCGTTATGGACATTCAGTACGGCCTACAGCCAGATAGAGAAGAATCCTAAATACCTCGAAGCGGCATCCAGTCTTGCCCGCTTCCTGGTTGATCACTGTTTTGATAGTGATGGAAGAATGTTTTTTCGGGTGACATCTGAGGGAAGACCGGTGATAAAGAGACTGAGGTACTACTTCAGCGAGGCTTTCGCCATCATGGGATTTTCTGCCTATGCCGAGATCACGGGAGACCGGCAATGGGCTAATCGTGCATTTGCCCTGCTAGGTAAGGTCGAGGAGGTTACCCACACACCAGGAATCCTGATTCCAAAATTCAACCAGGAAACCGAACCCTCAATAGGATTCGGAGGCCCTATGATCATGCTCAATGTGCTTTCCTGCCTGCGTTCAGCGCTCCCTGAGAAGACTGAGTGGATCAATGCCTACATGGATAGGTTGCTTTCTGAGGTGGAGACCTACTTCGTACGTGATGACTTGCATCTGGTACTGGAGCAATGCACGCCTGAGGGCACCTTGATGGGTGAGCATTTTGAAGGCCGGTTGCTCAACCCAGGACATGCTATCGAGGGTGCCTGGTTCATCATGAATGAGGGTGTCATCCGTAGTGACGAACATCTGAAGGCTCTTGGGCTGAAGATGCTGGACTGGATGTGGACCTCAGGATGGGACAGCGAGCAGGGGGGAGGCATCATTCAGTATCGTGATGCGTTAGGCAAAGCCCCGACTGAATACTGGCATGACATGAAATTCTGGTGGCCCCAGTGCGAGGCGGCCATCGCCAATCTTTTAGCTTTCGATATCACCGGTGATGATCGGTATCTTACCCAGTTCCACATGGTGAATGACTACATCCAGAAACGGTTTCCTGATCCAGCGTATGGCGAATGGTTCGGCTACTTCCATCGGGATGGGACATTGAGCACGGTGATCAAGGGCAACATGTACAAGGGACCGTTCCATATCCCCCGCATGTACATGAAATGCATAAGCATTATCGACCATATCCAAGACACCAGCAGATAAGATCAGGTCCGCCGGACTTTCAAGCCTGACGGACCAAGTTTTTTCCTTTTATAACAAAGAATAAAAATATAGACCATATCTGTCAAAATCCTTCAAATTCATATTGTCAAAAATTATGTACAGATGCTATGTCTTATAATCCTTCGTTGTCCATTCTCAAACATCACGACATGTTTTTGCTGCTCCTAGGATTTTCACAAGGAGAGAGTTGTGTAAGTTGATGTATGGCTACCAACAAGGAAAATATGAGGGAAGGAACACTCTCGTATGCTGGGATACCGTGCAAAAACAAACAGAAAGATTCTGTCTGGGAAGACCAAACTTCAAAGAGTTGTGAAATTGTCCAATCCAGAAAATCAAAGTTCATGCTATACTGTCAAAATGGCAGGGAAATGGAATGCGTATTCATAGAACGTCTCGCATCATGAACTCCTTGTTCTTGCTTTGCGGAGTATTTCTTTTGTTGCTTTTGATTGCCTTTGTGGCGATGTTTGTGAATTATTATCGACAACAACAATTGCATGTCCAGTTTGTGAATCGAGTGAATGCTTCCAATGATATTTTGGTTTCCTTGCATGCGATGCAGGATATACTGAATACCTATCGCAAGGATGAAAGTCCCATGACGTATGCGGCGTACTGTGATCAAAGCAAGATCCTTGAAGATACGGCGAACACCTACATGAAACTTGGTGTCGTTGGAACAGATGCATTGAATCAAATGCAATATTTGAAATGGTTCAATAGATATCAACAGACATTATTGGAAAATGCCCAGCAGAACACTGAAGAGTTGCCTGCGACTATTTCATATGTCCTGATTGCCTTGGAGGCAAGAGTTGGGGAGATGCATTCGTTGTTTCAGAGAGACATCTCTACTGGGTATCAGGAATACAAGAATGAAGAAAAGGGGATTCTTCGAAAGTTGAATTGGCTTGCTGCGGTTTTTTTTGTGATATGCATAGGTGTCGTCTTTGCTTTTGCAGGATTCGTACAATCAATCAACTCATTGCTGTCGAGATGTATCAGCAACCTGGACCATCTTTCTCAGCATGATTGGGAAGCGGAGGATCTTCAGGGTGCAAGATATACTGAATTCTCCAACTTATTCATACAGATCAATCATATGAAGAAAGAATTACAAGGATACTTTGCCCGATTGAAAGAGCAAGCAGAGATTGAACGGCAGCTCAGTACGGAAAAACTGGAAAATGAACGGCAACGTTCAATTCTTATAACCACGCAGTTACAAGCTCTGCGATCTCAGATGAATCCCCATTTTTTGTTCAATGCATTGCAACAGATTGGCATGGCTTCCCTGGTCGAGCCTCCACAGAAAGTGATGCAATTAGTGGAGTCTACGGGAAAAATTCTTCGTTATGCTTTGACCAGGCAGACCAACTATGTCTCTTTTCATGATGAAATGGAAATTGTCCGGCAATATTTGTTCTTGTAAGAAATGTGTCATGCCCGAAAGATCGAGGTTTCCATTGATGACGGGAATGGCAAGTACGACGCATTTCTCATTCTTCCAATGAGTATCCAACCATTGATTGAAAATTGTATCAAGCACGGATTGAAAGAAGAGGAAAGCAAACCGTTTAAAATCACCATTGAGGTGTCCTGTGTCCAGCGGACACTTCAGGTATGTGTCAAGGACAATGGACCAGGCATGGCATTGCCTGTTTTGGTTCCCTTGAATTCAGAAGGTATCGGCCTGGAGAATATCAGGCAGAGATTGTTGATCCTGTACGGGCAAGATGATTTGCTTTCAGTGGATAGCACAATTGGCGAATTCACCCTGATAACGATACGTTTTCCTCAAAAGAAGGTGTAGCATGAAGACCTTGATAGTTGAAGATAATCTTATGGAACGGAAAGCCTTGCAGAAGCTGTTTGAACTTACTTATGATGAACGGTTTGACGTGATGACCGCATTTAACGGTACCTCCGCATTGGACCGATTGGAAAAATACCCGTTTGATCTGGTCTTGCTGGATATTGTCTTGCCCGACATGAGCGGTATCGATGTCTTGGAGAAAATACAAGAAAAACACCCATCCGTTAATGTCATTATGGTGACTGCTTGCTCTGATTACCAACATTTACGACAGTCCATGCGTTGTCATGCGATAGATTACATCGTCAAACCCTATTCAATTGAAACGTTCAAGGATGCCATTGATGGGTTTCTCAAGCAACAAGAAAAGAAAGAGGAAGTATATGGCAACCAGAAAGTCGTACAGACCATCAAGCAATACATCGATAAAAATTATGCAGAGAAAATCAAGCTTGACGATCTTGCCTCCTTGGTAGCAAGGGACAAGTCCTATATCGAACGGTTATTTAAGAAATCATGCAACAGGAACATTTTTTCCTATCTGTTGCAAGTACGTATTGTCAAAGCGAAGCAATTCCTCTCAAAAGGCATGTGTGTATCGGAAACAGCTGAGCGTGTGGGCTTTGATGATCCAGCCTATTTTGGAAAGTGTTTCAAAAACTTTGTTGGTTGCTCTCCACAGAAATATAAAACAGGCTGGTAACACACCATTTTTCTCCCAAAAAATTCCGTTTTTTTCCCTATCACCTGATTGTAAAACCAATCTATCTTTACAAAAAGAGGTTAGAAATGAAAAAAATCCTATTGGTAAGCCTTGTGTTTTTGAGTTCATTCTCACTGTTGTTTGCGGGAGGACAGGCGGAAGGAACAACACCGACAGTAGGTACTGTCGAACAAACTGCGGATGGCAAAGTAGCGAAACCTGCTGGCTATCCAGGTGGAGTGATTACGTGGATTGTTCCCTCCTCAGCCGGTGGCGCCACCGATTTATTCACTCGTGCGCTGGGTGATGCCGGACTTGGGGGAAATGTCGTGGTTCAGAACATTTCGGGTGGCTCTCAGTCCATCGGTATTTCCCAGGCATTTGCGAACCCTGCTGATGGCAGGACCCTCCTCACGGTTCCTACCACAGGTTTGATCACCATGCCAATAACCACTGATGTTGTCTATAGTTCCAAAGATTTTCGCTACGTCGCAAAAATCGCTCCGGATTGTGTGGGAGTTGCTGTCACAAGACCGGGTTCCCCTATTGATAATGGGGACAAGTTCTGGGCATTGATTCATAGTGGCAAGCAATTCTCCGTCGGAGTGAGCAGCATTGGGGGGCATTCACATATCGAATTCGCTCATGCGTTGGATCAAATCGGGGCGTACGATGATGCTAAGTTCGTAGTCTACTCCGGATCGAATGGTGTTATGCAGGCTGTACTTAGTGGTGAAGTCGATTTTGGGTTGTTGGACGACAACTATATCCCCCCATATGTAAAGAACAATCAGTTGAACGCTGTCATGACGACTTGGTCGGACCGTACCCCCTTGCTACCTGATGTGAAATGTCTTGGCGAATATGGGGTTACAGGGCTAGAACCGCTAATTGGCGTCAAATTGCTCGCTGTAAAGAAGGGTACTCCCGACAATGTAATTGCTTGGATCAAGCAACAGGTAAACAACGCCGTGATAAGCGATGAATACCAGCAGTTCCTTACCGCATCCGGTGCGGGGCACATGGATCGTGTCTGGAGTGAGGAAGAGTTGACCAAATGGGTCGATGATGCAAGTGTTCTCTGGAGATCAGTGCTTACCAAGACTGGCTTGGTGAAATAAGCATAGTTTAGATTCTTTTATCACCATGATAACCACAGAAAGGCTCATGGTGATGGTTTTTATTGTTTTGGCTTGAGGGAGGTTGACATGGAAAGATACAAGAAGGCACGGGAAAACTTATTGGTGATGTTGTTTTGTGCCTTGCTCTGCGTTTGTTTGTTCATCATCATTATTCCGAAATTCATTCCTGTACCACCGGCTGCGGAAAAAGATGTCTTTACCCCAAGGACGTTCCCTTATTTTCTGACGACTATCATTTCCATTTGTACGGTGATCGGCATATGCAAGTCCCTCAAGGTTTTCGTATTGGCCCGCAAGGAACAGTCCCTGATTGTCCACAAGAAAACAAAAAGGGACTTCAATGCCATACTGACGGCTTGCATGCCATATTTGATTTTCGGCTTGATTGTGCTGTATGGGGTTGGCATTTCCCATTTTGGATTCATCATTTCCACTCTGATTGTTCCTCCCTTCGTTTTGTTTCTTATTGGTGGAAGGAGTTGGAAACAATATGTGGGGGTACTGGTATTTGCTGCAATCATCTGGGTCTTGTTTCGTTTTGTACTCCATGTACAGCTTCCATAGGAGAGAAAAGCAATGTGGAATATTTTGTCGACAATTTTAAATTTGCATAATTTAATGATTATGAACATCGGTATCGCAGCAGGCATTGTCATGGGTGCGATGCCTGGACTCAGCCTTACTTTCACCATTACCGTCCTGCTTACCCTGACGTATGGCATGGATTCGATGAGTGGCATGTATCTGTTGCTCGGTGCATATTGCGGAGGTATGTACGGTGGCTCGATTACAGCTATCCTTATTGATACCCCGGGTACTTCAAATGCGGCTGCAACAGTGTTTGATGGGTATCCGTTGGCACAAAAAGGACGGGCTGGCGATGCTCTGAAGACCTCTCTTGTCTCTTCGACCTTCGGAGGATTGTTCAGTACAATGGTTCTTCTGTTTCTGGCACCTCAAGTGGCAAAAGTGGTTTTGAAGATTGGGTCGCCTGAATATTTCGCCCTTTGTGTCTTTGGTATGCTTGCTTCCATCGGGACCGCAGGGAAAAACAAGCTCAAGGGCATCATTTCTGCCGCTTTTGGTTTGCTCATCTCCTGTGTGGGACTTGATTCCATCTATGGTTCACAAAGGTTGATGTTTGGCAACTTTAAGCTGATGGGAGGTTTGCAGGTCTCGACCTGCATGCTTGGTGCTTATGCCATTGCCCAAGTGTTGGTGATGGGACAGCAAGTATATGAGGGCAATGGTATCGAAGCGAAAAAGGTCGAGTTCAAGAAATCGACTATAAGGATATTCGAGATCCTGCGGTATTGGAAAACCTTGTTGCGGTCTTCCATAATAGGAACAGTCATTGGAGCCATCCCTGGTACTGGAGGTGCGACCTCTGCGATGTTCTGCTACAATGAAGCCCAACGTTCTTCCAAGAATCCTGAAGAGTTCGGTAAGGGGTGCATTGAAGGGGTTGTAGCTCCGGAATGTGGCAACAATGCTGTCACCGGCGCCACCTTGATTCCAATGCTGACTTTAGGCATTCCCGGTGACAGCCTGACGGCCATCATGCTTGGAGCACTGACCATGCAGGGCATTACCCCGGGTCCCCAGTTGTTTGAGAAAGGAAGCATTTGGGTGTATGCCATCATGGGAGGTATGTTCATCATCAATGTTTTTATGTTGTTGCAAGGACTTTGGTTCTCAAAGATTTTTGCAAACATCTCCCGTGTGCCCACCATCGTCATGGTACCCAGTATCATCGTTGTGTGTTGTATGGGAGGTTATGCGATTGGGAATACTACGTTCGAGATAACCATCCTTATTGCTTTCGGCATCCTTGGATATTTGATGAAACGTTTCGATTTTCCAATTCCTCCACTTACCATCGGTCTGGTATTGGGGAATTTGTTTGAAATCAATCTCAGACGATCCCTGATTTTATCCA
>Ga0265294_10003626_pt1 | contig 19655 bp, 27 predicted proteins | sample MunlanPumphouse3_FD_192504 | JGI IMG/M metagenome (GOLD analysis project Ga0265294, IMG submission 192504) | Groundwater microbial communities from a municipal landfill in Southern Ontario, Canada - Pumphouse #3 | ecosystem: Environmental > Aquatic > Deep subsurface > Groundwater | place...
TTCTTTTGTAAATTGATTATTATTACAATATAACGCTCTAAGATTATTTAGATTTTCTATTCCTTTTAAACTAGTTAATCGATTATTAAAACAAAATAATTCTTTAAGACCTCTTAGATTTTCTATTTCTCTTAAACTAGTTAATTGATTATTATAACAATATAATCTTTCAAGATTTCTTAGATTTTCTATTTCTCTTAAACTAGTTAATTGATTATTATAACAATATAATATTTTAAGACTTCTTAGATTTTCTATTCCTTCTAAACTAGTTAATTGATTATTGGAACAAGATAATACTTTAAGACCTCTTAAATTTTCTATTCCTCTTAGGTTAGTTAATTGATTATAACCACAACTTAATATTTCAAGATTTATTAAATTTTCTATTCCTTCTAAACTAGTTAATTGATTATTGGAACAAGATAATTCTTCAAGATTATTTAAATTTTCTATTCCTTCTAAACTGGTTAATTGATTATTAGAACACCACAACATTTTAAGATCTTTTAAATTTTCTATTCCATTTAAACTTGTTAATCGATTATCATAACAATATAATTTTTTAAGATTAACTAATTGTTCAATTCCATCTAGATTTTTTAAATTCATATAAGAACAATCTAATGAAGTTATTTGATCAAATGGTTTCCCTTGTTCTCTAGACTTTTGTAAAACAGGAGTTAATTCATCTGCCTCCCAGTCTTCTTCTCCCCATGGATCTATATCACTATGGTCAATGGTTTCTTTGATATATTGTTTATACTTTTTTATCATATTTTTTTTATTTTCTTATTTGTCATATTATATTGTTATATATAATTTTTTTTCTTTATCAATTTTTCATTGTAATTTAATAATTTTTAAACAAATTAACACAACTCTACTATTTTAATATATAATAAAATCTAAATAAAAAAATAATTTCAATAAATATTAATGAAAAAAAGCATAGAAGAAAAATATTTACACTTAGAACATAGAGATCAAATATTATTGCGCCCAGATACAACAATAGGTTCAATTGTATCAGATGAAAGAGATATGTTTGTGGTAGATAATATCAACGATTTAACTGAAATAAAAATAGTAAATAAAAAGATCAATTACAATCCTGGTTTTTTAAAAATAATAGATGAAATATTAACTAACGCTTCTGATCATTTTATTAGAACCCAAAAAGTAAAATATATTAAAGTTATTGTAAATAAAAGTCATATATCAATAGAAAATGATGGTCCTGGTATCCCTGTGGTTATTCACAAAAAAGAAGGTGTTTATTTACCTGAGATGTTATTTGGTAATATATTTACATCAGAAAATTATGACGATAGTGTTGAAAGAACATGGGGAGGAAGAAATGGCATAGGAGCTAAAGCCACTAATATTTTTTCTAAGAGATTCATTGTAGATACATCTGATGGTAATAAAAAATACATTCAAGAGTTTTATGATAATATGGATAAAAAAACCAAACCAAAAATTACAAAATGTAAAGACAATTATACTAAAATAACATTTTATCCAGATTTTAATCGATTTGGATTAAACGAAATTGATGATGATGTAAAATCATTAATTTTAAGAAGATGTCTAGATATATCTGTTTATTGTCAAGGAATTAAAGTATATTTTAATAGTAAATTATTACCCGTTAAAAACTTTAAAGATTATATGAAATTATTTATAGATAACGACAGTGAATTGTTTACTGATAAATTAGACGATAAATGGGAGATAGGATTGACCAAATCTGGTGATGGTGGATTCTCTCATATATCTATGGTTAATGGAATATCTACATATAAGGGAGGCACTCATGTAAATTACATAACTAATCAGTTGACTAAAAAAGTTCAAGATATATTATCTAAGAAATATAAAAATTTAAATATAAAACCAAATGATATAAAAAATAAAATATTTATTTTTATAAACGCCAAAATCGTAAATCCTTTTTTTGATGAGCAATCAAAAGAAACTCTCACATCAAAGATAGATAGTTCATCTGAAATATCAGATAGATTTATTAAACAATTTATAAATTCACATATTGTTAAAGATTTAATAAATTACTTAAATATAAAAGAACAGATAGATGTTAAAAAAGATGTAGCTAGATCACGAATAAAAATAAATAAACTCGACGATGCGGCTAAAGCTGGGACTAGTGAATCTGGTAAATGTATTGTTTTTATTACTGAAGGAGATTCAGCCGCATCGTCAGTAGCATCTGGACTTTCAGCCGTAAATAATCCACAATATTACGGATCATACCCATTGAGAGGTAAGCCATTGAATGTTAGAGATATGGATCTTTCAAAACTAAAAGATAATGATGAAATTAAAAATATTATTAATATACTAGGTCTTGAATTTGGTAAAAAATATACTGATACTAAAAAATTAAGATATGGAAAAGTTGTTTTAATGGCTGACGCTGATTGTATTGAACCAAATACATTAATTTTAACCAAAAGAGGATATATCGCTATAAAAGATATGAATTATAATGATTATGTTTTAACTCATACAGGTAAATGGAAAAGAATTACAAATATAATAGAAACTACTAAAAATATTCTAATAAAATTGACAATAAATAATCATGAATATATTTTTGGGGAAAACCACGAAATACCAGTTCTTAGAAATAATGAAATATTATTAATTAAAGCTAAAGATATATTAAAAACAGATAAAATTCTTAAAAAGAAATAGTTCATTTTAATTTAATGTAATAATTAATTTTATCATTATCATCCATATCATCTATATAATAATAAACTTTATTTACCCATTTAAATTTTTCACACCATTTTTCATATGGTTTTAATAAATTTTCATTATTTTCTATTTCATCTTTATGTATAGATTTTCTAATAACTTTATTATTTAATATCAAAATATCTCCCTTATTTTCATACCAATATTTTAAAGCTGATTTAATTTCTTGTAAAAATAATAAATCATTGATATTTATATTTTTTAATATGTTTTCTACTAAAGATATACATTTATAAGATTTTAAATTATTAATAAATTTGTTATTTGTTTCAAATTCACCCGTCTTATAAACTGAATTTTTTATACTATCATAAAATCCATACTCTAAAATATTATTTTTTATCCCAAAATAATGTGATATTCTATCATCTTTAATTTTTTGAGCTGTATCACAAGTGGTTTTAAGAGAAAGAGAATATCTAAAATAATTTACAAATTCAATTTTATTTTTAATAGTTTCTGTAGTTAAAAACAATTGGTATTTTCCAACATTTAAATAATTGGAACTTTTTATGAAATTCATTCTCATTTCATCTATTAGATTTAAAAACATAAAAAAAGCATTTTTACCGTCTAATTTAATATCATTGTCAATGGATTTTGTAAAATTTTCAAATTTTAACATAATAATTGAATTTATTTTTAATTATATATTAAATTTACAATCTTAAATATGAATGGTTAATTATTCATTATTGTTTAAAATTTAAAATAAACTTTATTTTAAATTAAGTATAAAAAAATAAAAATAAATTGCATTTTATATGACAAATAATAAAAAATTTCAAAATCTTGAAACACAAGAAATAGTTTCTATTGTTGGAGAAACAGGTCCTTTTTTCAATTTAAGTAACGGTTCTAATATTAAAAAAGATATTTTTTTTCAAAAATTTTCAGAAATGGTTGATCCATCAAGTTTTTTTGAGAAGAAATCTTCTGAAAATTTATTAGAATTGGCTGAAAAATTAAAAAATATAGATACATCTAAAATTCAAGATATAGGCGGTGATATTCAACCTGAAATAAAATATAAAGATAGATATGTTTCTGATTCTCCAGAACCAACTCCGGAATATAAAGAAATGTTATTAAAACAATATAAATATAAACAAGAACATAAAGATTTATCGCAATATAAAGTTTATGATAACGATGAAGACGCCGCTATTGATTTTGAAAAAAGATTAAATCCAGATTTATATAAAACTGAAGTTTCTAATGAAAATGTAAATCCTATAGTAAATAATCCTCAACCAATTCAAACAGAACAAAATCAACCTTTAACTCCAGAACAAGAATCATTTAAATTTTTTAAAAGTTTTAAAAAAATTTTTCCAATTACTCTATCTATAGATTTTGAAGAAAAAATAGCTGACCCTATTTTCATTAAAATGATGGCTATGAATTATGAAGGAGATATAATTAAATTTTATACTAAGGAATTCATGAATAGAATTTATAATGATCCCGGATTCTTAGAAAATAAAATTTATGAAAAATTGAAAAGTATTATTTTTGAAGAAAATGATAAACCAGTTAAAAAAACAAGAGTTTCTAAAAAACCTTCTTTAACAGTTAAAAAACCTGTTTCTAAGAATAAAAATAATAAAGAAAACATTGAAAATAAAAATGAATTGAAATAATGGAAAAAATATTCATAGAACAAGCTAAACATATAAGGATCGAATATATAAAAGTATATAAAAATATGAATGAATGTGAATCTAAAATTGAGGTTTATAAAAATCAATTAATGGATATTAAAAAAGAAATTGATAATGTTGATAATGAGAATGATTTTAAAGAAAAATTAATAATTATAGAAAAAAATATAAAAAATATTGAAATTATACTAAAACCCCATTTAGATAAAATTAAAAATCTTGAAAAAAGCGCAGATACTTTATTTGAAAATATTAAAGAAAGATATCCTAATATATCTAAAGATGAAATACAAAATGAATTAATACCTCATTTAATAGAAATAAAATTTTAAATTATGGATAAACAGGTTGTAGATTTAAGAGATAAAAAAGATTATATGTATGGATATCTTATAGTTAGTAAAATTTATGAAATAAGAGATATTTTAGCCAATGATAATATAGATTATAATGAATTATACATGGGAAAAGATGTATTTAATTGGACAAATGAAATTAATTTTATTGTTTCAAGATATGTTGATATAGTAGATGATATAGATGTAATCACAAAAATAGGGAGGTTATATAATTTTTCAGTTTTTTTAGATCCATCATATGAAAGAAAAATATCTATGTATAGTAATGGTGATAAAAGAATAGATATTGATATAATTATTTAGGGGACTATATACTTGTTTAACCTAAACTAATTCTATCTAATGAAGATTTTAAGACCAATTGAAGAAAGATGTGAAAGATTAAAACTATTAAGATAGTTAAAAAATGAATTTAAAAATTAGTGGAAAACTTATTAGATTATAATTTATTTGTTGAAGTTAGATTATCAGACGTATCAACTATTATAGGTGATAAAAATTTGTTTGATACTGATATATCAGACGATGATTTCTTAAAGTTTAAAACTATATCTAAAAGAATAAATAAAGAAAAAATCAGATTAACTCTTAATTGGAATCACACACTACAACACGATTTAATAAAAAGAATTCATGAAAGAACTAGTTTAAAATCTATATCAGAACTAAATTCTCTATTATCTAATGGTTTAGACGAATTATACATCAATTATTTGAATTATATTGATTCTAATAATAGATATTCCCTTTGGTTTTCAGAATATGACATATCCATTATTGTTGATATAGAATATGATAAAAATAATATCAATATAATTACTATATTACATGGGGAATCAACTCAAAATGTAAAAAATATAATAGAATTAAAATCCACAATATGAATGACGAATTAAAAAAAGAATTTGCCTCGTTTTGTTGGGGGCTAACAAAAGTTGATAATAAATGGGAATATTTTTGGAAACTTTTAGAAAAGGATGGTGATAAATATGATATTTTTAAAAATAAAATGTCAAATTTATTAATCCTTCTAAACAACAATGATGTTGATATTCTAGATAAAGATATTGAAAATGAAATTTGGGATATTATCTAAAAATGAATTGAAAAATTGTGTTTAAGGACAGGTTATATTACCATTTTATATAATTTGTTCAAAATTTTCTCTCTACACACTTGTTCATTGTTAAAATATGAAAAAAGTTTTACAAATGTAAATAAAATATTCAAACTTTCCTAATTTTGTTCATATATGGTTCTCATTCTTTAATTAATTTATTAAAAAATAATTAAAACTTATATAATTTATTTATATAATATATGGAAATTTATTATTATTTAAAATAAATATATAATAAAAATAAGTTCTTTGTTTTACGGGCCCGGCAGGTTTTAGACAGCTAAATATAATAACGAAATTGCAGGTATCGCAATGTCTATAAAGCGATTAATAAATATATAGGTAGAATAATAACTGGCAATTTCAGTATAAACGCTAATGGTGAATTGACTGAATCATTGAATGGTAAAGTTTTAACCGATTCTTTAATCAATGAATTTTTCACCTCAGATGCTCTCATAGAAGAGTTTGAATTAGCATAAGCAAAAATTAGGTGACTCTATTTAATTGAATTATGTTGAGAGTATAATAATAACATATTTGGTATTTTTAAATTTAACCTTAAAAATTTAATATTTTGTTAATTTAGAAAAATTAAATAAACTTGTAGTATATTTTTTAAAAATTTTGTTGGAAGAGGGTTCGAATCCCTTCGGGTCCACTAAAAAAAAAGAGAGGCAGTTTAATAAGTCTCTCTTTTTTTTTAGATAATAAAAAACATTAATAAAAAATTCTTATATAAGAAAATAAAAATAAAATAATATAATAATAATATATCATGATCTTGCATAAAATTTAAAAATATGAATAAAATCAATATAAAGAACAAGAAAGCGTATTTCAATTATGAAATTATAGAAACAGAAATATCAGGAATGGTTCTTTGTGGAACTGAAGTTAAATCTGTATGTGATGGTAAAATTAGTTTTACCGATTCTTATTGTGATTTCATAGAAAATGAATTGTGGTTAAAAAATTTTCATATAAGTGAATATGATAAATCAAAAGAAAATCACGAACCAAAAAGAGATAGGAAATTACTATTGACAAAACAACAATTAAACAAATTTAAAAAAAAATATGATGAAAAGGGTTTAACTATAATACCTCTTAGTATTTTTACTAGTGAAAAAGGATATATAAAAATGATTATTGGACTCGCTAGGGGCAAAAAAAGTTATAATAAAAAACAAACCATAAAAGAAAGGGACATAGATAGGGAATCTAAGTATGAATAAGAATTATAAAAATTTAGAAAAATCTATAATTATAGCAGTAGATAATGGATTAGACATCACATTAGATGAAATTGAAAGTAAATATTCTGAGTATCATAGATATTGGCATAATATGAATCATTTGCATTATGTTATAGATTCTATATTTGATCTATTTTATGATAATAAAATAAACAAAAAAGAATTAGATATATTAGTAATATCAGCTTTATTTCATGATATAGTATATAATACTAAAAAAAATAACAACGAGGAAAAGAGCGTTGAATATTTAAAAGATAAATTAAATATTATATATAACAAGGAAGTTATAGAAAAATCTATAGAAATAATTTTAAATACAAAAGAACATGATTCAAAAGAACCTCTATGTAAAATTTTTAATAAAATAGATACATCCATATTAGAATCTTCATTTATTGATATGTTAGACTGGGAAGTTAAAATTTATAAAGAATATAATTGGGTTGATTGGGACACATATAAAAAAAAGAGAATAGAATTTCTTTTAAATAATATTAAAAATCATGAAACTAATGTTATTAATATTAAGAATTTAATAGATTTTATAAATAAAAAAGAATTAAAGATTGGAATATGTTATTTTGAAATAGATAAGATGCCAACAATTGACGATTATATTAAATATATTAGAAAAATAAATAAATTATTCGATAAAATAATTATTTTAGTAGTATATAATAATGAAAATTATGATATTAACAAAATAAAGGATTATTCAATCGCTAAAGATATTGGATTTGAATATAAATCATTAAATAGTAAATATATTTTTATGACTATAAAAACAATGAAAGGTGATGTAGTTTTAGTTAAAAATCATCTTTTAATGAATAATTATGATAAACTTATTCAAGATAGAATAGATAAAAGAGAAATAAGAACGATTTATATTTAACATATAATTTTTTTTATTTAAAATAAAATACTTATATTTGTCTTATGAAAAAAATTAATAAAAATATTAAAGATAATGATGATAATATCAACATGGATTATATTTTAAAACTCGAACAGAACATTTTAAGATTATTGGAAAAATATAAATATCAAGAATCTGTTAGGGAGTTAAAAAATATGATTCTTAGATTCGAATTAATGGGAAAAGCTTCCAGAGAATTAAAAGAGAAATATAATATGAATGATCCGTTTAATGAAGAAAATTCAGATGATAATGAAAAATAATAAAAATTTTAAAAAATAAAAAATATGATATCAATTCAAATAACAAAGGATAAGATTTTTTCTGATTATGAAGAAGATGCTAATAGGCTTTTAAGTCTACTTAGAAATAGTAATAGTAAGTATAAAGACACGAATATCGATGATATTAGGTGGGGATATTCTTTTTCATATTTTAAAGTTAAACTTAAAAACGATGAAGCTAATAATGAATATTACGAAATGTTATATTCTCTACCCTATGAAAAAAGGTTAAATGAGGAATATAAAAAAGTAAGAATTAATATTATAATGTCAGCTGGTCAATTTTATATTTCAGATAGAACATCTAAACCCAATGATTATATTCCGGATGTCATAAAAGAAGTTGTTGATGTTGTGACTATTAAAAAAATGATCATTGAACAATCATTAATAAATAATGAAGAAGTAATGAGTTCAATTCCTGAATTGCCAGAGTATCAAGACATGAATGGTGATGAATTGAATGAAATTATAAATCAACAGGAATTATCTTTAGATGAACAACTTAAAAAGGCCATTAGTGATGAAGATTATATGGGGGCGGCTAGAATTAGAGATTTGATAAACAGTCAAGATGAAGATGATAAAATGTAATTTATTAAAAATATTTTTTAATATATAATTAAAAAATAATCTATTGAAAATGAAGCATCTTAAAAAATTAATTTTAAATGAATCTTTAAACAGAAAAGAATTATCCACAGAATTAAAAAATTCTAAATATATATACATAACATATTTAGGAAAAGAAGATGGGTGGGGAGTTATATATTATATTGATGGTATTAAAAAACAAAATGGTGGTTTCAATTCCATGGAAGATGTTCATAACTATTTAATAGAAAACGATATAGATTATGGTAGTAAATCGTCTCATGAGATGGAATTATCGACTAGAGATAAAAAATATAAGAATGTATCATATAAAGGATATCAAAAAGAACTATTATCAAAAAATTTAGAGGATTTATTCGATTTGTAATTTATTAAAATAGAAAAAAATGACATTTTTTAATAAATATATAAAACAAAATTAAAATATTAATATATAATAAAATTATGACACAATTTAATAAATATAGTAAACATTTTTCCTTTAGCTCAAAATGGTCATTCGTTCTTGGGGCAGAGTTCATGTGCTATATTTAAGTTTTAATTTAGTATAAAAATAAAGCCCCAAATCTAAAAGTTTGGGGTTTTTTGTTTAATGTTCTTTGAAATATTGGTTAAAAATAAAATATAATTGTTTAGTAAAAACAATTGAAAATAATTATAAAAATATTTTTTATTTTAAAAAATGTTACGTACTTTTGTATAGTCAAATCGAAAAATAAAATATTTAATTATAATGACTTCAAAAATTAAACATAGTAAATTCTCATTCAAATCCTTTTGGATCAATAATGTGGTATGTCATAGATTCATATTGTGATGTTTTCATTCATATATAATCTCATCCCCATACCATATAAGGTGTGGGGTTTATTTTTTAAAAGACTTCGTGGCACAATTGGTTAGCGCACAACACTTTTAATGTTGGGGTTATGGGTTCGAGTCCCATCGGGGTCACACAATAAATTGGTCAGTAAGCAAGCGGTCAAAGCAGATAGTCTCCAAAACTATTCCTTAATTGGTTCGTGGGTTCGAATCCTACCTGGCCAGCAATTATATGGTGATTGTAGCTCAATTGGTAGAGTGATAGATTGTGGTTCTATTGGTTGCGGGTTCGAGTCCCGTCATTCACCCAAATATGGGTTCATAGGTTAATTGGTTAAACTAGAAGACTTTTAATCTTCGGCTCCGGATTCGAGTTCCGGTGAACCCACAAATTGGAATCGTGGTGTAGTTGGTTTGTCACGCCGGACTGAAAATCCGTAGGCACCTGTTCAAATCAGGTCGATTCCACAAATAAGGATTCATAGGTTAATAGGCTAGACTAGAAGACTCTTAATCTTCGGATCTGGGTTCGATCCCCAGTGAATCCACAATATTATGGAAAGTGGCTCGGATGGTAAGAGGTCAGTTTGCTAAACTGAAGCCGAGGTAACTCTCGAACAGGTTCGATTCCTGTACTTTCCGCCAAAATGATGATAGAAAAAATAAAAGGAGGTATAAGTCCATAATTGGTATTGGCTCAGTCTTGAAAACTGTTCATCGGTGATGAATCGGTGTGGGGGTTCGAATCCCTCTACCTCCGCTGTGTTGGAAGTTCCGTAATCAGATAATATCATAGGGTGATGTAAAACTCTTTGTGGGTTCGAATCTCATCCAACATATCTGTTCTAAGTTTTACATTTTTGATATGATTACTCATTTTCCTGTAGAAATAAATTATTAAAACGAAAATATATGTATAATTTTAATGATATTAAAAAAAATAAAGAATATTATTTAGATCATTTAAAAAAATTAAAAAATGACAATGATTATAAGAATAAATATGCTGATTTTTTAGATAAAAGAATCAAAGAATACTGGATGGAACTTAAACCTTTTAATGTCGCCGAAGACATTCCAAATCTACCGAAAAATTTAAATGAATTTTATATTAATAAATTGATAGAATTAGGATCCATACCAAAAAATAAATTGACAAATGAATTTTGGTATTATGGAAATTATAGAATTACTAATTATGGTAGATGGGATGAAAAAAATCAAGTTTTTCATATAATAAGGTTTAAATTTAATCAACATTTTATGGAACAATGCAATCATTTTGAAAATGATGACGGGCTTGCTCTTTTCGTGCCTTTAAGGGTGGCTACTTTAGACGAAATTGAAAATCAAGAAAGATTAATAAAAAAAATTAAAACTTAATTAATAAATATTAATAAAAAATATAAAATAAAATAATAATATATGAAAAAACTTTATAGATCAAAGAAAAATAAAATAATAGGTGGATTGTGTGGTGGAATAGCTGAATTTTATAATATCGATCCAACCATTATAAGATTAATAGCTATTTCATTGGCATTTTTAAGTTTCGGGTGGTTAGTTATTTTTTATTTAATTGGGTGGGCTATAGTGCCTGTGAACGAATAAAAAAGAGTTATATTAAATGGAAACTTAGCTCAATAATAGAAGATAAGTTGATATATTATTTGTCAGAGAAACAAAATTATTCGTAAGAACAGATTAAATGGAAGTATAAAATTTATGATGGAAAACGCATCACTAAAGAATGTTCTTCAAAAGTTTTCATATATTTTTTTATTTTTTCCATTTTTTTATTGATTATTTTTATATTTATTTTTGATTTTATCAACATCGGTCGTTAAAAATTCGTGTAAATATTCTTCAACACTATTTCTGTTGAAGGGTATTGAAGTTCTATCAAATCCGTACCACCATAAATCTTTGGTGTATGAATGGTTTTCTAATTCATTTTGCATTTTAACAGCATCATATGGATTTTCATTTACCCATTTATTAAATTCATCTTCTGATTTTGTTGATACAAATATTAAGAATTTATTTGCTATATCTCTAGCATTTATAATATCTGTTGTAACTCGTTTTATTTCCCTCTCTTTTTCTCTCTCATCTTTAATTTGCCCTAGTTGTCTATTCCAATATTTATCAATCTCGTCTTGTTCCAAAGACTCATTTATAAATAGTTTAAAACTTTTCATCTTAATATCTTTTTTTTTATATTTTTATAAATATATATAAAGATTAAATTTTAATTTTCATTCAGGATAATTTAAATTCCATTTTCCATCATCGTTTATAGTAAAACTTTCTGGCTTATTTAATTCATATCCCCATGTACAAAATCCTTTACAATTTTCATTTTCACATACATTAGTGAATTGACATTTTACTCCCCATTCCTGACCACATAAAACGCATATAAGTTTTTTATTTTTCCAAATAACTTCTTTTCTATTGTGTTTTTGTCCTTTAAGGATAGTGAGTGGTTCAAAATCTAACCAATCGGCCCCTTCGTTCTCACATACTATAACCTGACCTCTTCTATTTTTACACCAATCCCCTAAATATTTATAATCGACTTTTGAATTGACATAATATTTGCCGGCATTTTGATATGGAGGATCAACAAACCACGTGGCTTTAATATCGGGAGCATTTTCATAGCTTTCATTTTTTATTTCCCAATGTTTAATTTTAATCACATCCTTAGATAAGATTGTCCTTCTACTATCATCCCAATAGCAAAAATTTCCTGGACTTTTTTTTGGAACTGATGAACCTGGATTTAAAAACAAACCAATAACCCATTTTTCAGGATCAGTTAAATAATCAAATTCTTTATTATTTAAACTTTGACCTTTATTGATAAGTGGTAAATTTAAAATATCATTAGGTGAAGCTTCTTTTAAAAATTTCCAAACTGAATATATTTTATTGTTTATTTCATATAATATTACATTTCTATCATAATATTCCATAGCATAAGCAGCTGATCCGGCAAAAGGTTCAATTATAATATCATTTTCAGGTTCAGGATAAAATTTAACTATTCTTTTTTTTCTTCCATAATAGTAAAACATATAATAATAATTTTTTAAAATTTATATTTTAAGTTACATTTAAAGTTTTAATTATTTCCCAATATTCAATAATGAAAGGCCTTAATGATGGATGCAAAAATCTTAAATATTTGATATCCGGGGTTAATAATAATTCGTTAGTTGTTGGTTTTGTTTCCCATCTTTTAATCTCATCTAAAGAAGATGGGTTTATATTTTCTAAAACCATCTTCTTTAAATTTACATATCCAGTATTTTGCAATTCATCTGGTAAATTAGGATTATACAAACCATCGCAATATTTATGACAAAAATAATTAAAATTCATTTTTTCCATGTTTATTATTTTTTTTATATTTTTTTATTTATTTTCTTGAATTATTTTTTCGCAATTTTCTTTCTAATATTCAATGATCATCTGTTTTTACGTGATTATTGCCACTATCCAATGATCGAATTGTGTTTTATCGTCTTAAATTTCATAAAATTCTTTTCTAATTTGTAATTTAGTGTCCATTAAAAATTCAAAATCTGCTGAATCCGGTAAAGTAGATATCTCATACATTTTAAAAGCTTTATCAATTAATTCAAAGCATTCGTCCATGATTTTATCATAGTCATATTCTCCTTTTCTAATTTTCATCAATTTTTCAATTTCATTTGGATCTCTTCTAACTTTAATTACGCCCATAGATAATTCATTTAACATTAAAATTAATCTATATACATGCATAATATTTTTAGAATCGTAATTTTTACCATGTTTTAAATTCATATTATATCTATTCTGATTTCTATTTTTAATCCAATGTTCATATTCTCTATAATCTTTACAATGTATAGAATAATTATCTTTATTAAAAAATAAAATTCCAACAGGATCAATATCTTTAGGAATAGACGTTAATTGAATATCATTTGATATTGTATTATCTTTAATAATACCATAATCTCCACTACCTAAATAATATAATCTATAAATTCCTCTAGTATGATTGATTTTAGATAAACCAAAAAATTTTTGATTTATTTCAAATCCTATATTTTTTTCGAACTCCAAAATCCAATCTTTAAACGGAATTGAATTTATTTCATCTATGACATAACAAAAATCAAGCACATCTTTTCTAATAATTTTATCTTTATCCCAATTTATTTTTTTATTATATCCAGTTGCTTTTTTTATTTGAGAATTAGCATATTCTCCGAATGTAAATTTAGTTTTTTTAGATAAAAATTTATTTTTATTTGATTCAATATATTTTTCATATAAAGGATGTTTAAAAATTATACAATCACTGGGCATGTTAAGAAGTTCTATTATATTTGGATTATTATCAATAGCCAATTTAATAAATCTACTTAATTCATAATAAATAATATCATTTTTTTCATCTGATATTTGTTCAATATATCCATATTTCAATATATCATCGAGAGGTTGAATAAAAACTCCTCTTATATCTGTATCGGATTCAGGGGTATGTGTGCCATAAGCTCTTGAGCCAGATACAGTTGAAAATAAAATTAATCCTTCTTTTTGTATATAATCTAGTGTATATTTCATATTTTAATTTATTAAATCTAATTTTTTTCTCTTTGCGATATTCTTTTAAATATTGAATAATAAAAATAATAAAATATAAATATATTAGAATATTTCATTATAATCTTTTAAAATAACTCCATTTAATTTATTAATAATTTTGTCAAAATTTTTCATATTATATAAACCAGCACAACAAAAACTATTAATTTCTATTACTTTATATTCATCATTATCTTTATTATATGATATATCAATTGTATATGCTATATCTGGAGAATAATTTATTTTGTTTAAAATGGTATTTAAATAGTCATATGAACCTTGATCATATTGATAATAATCAATTTTTTCGCCATTGATCATATAAACACAACCATCTACAATTTCTCTATCTACTATTACATATCTACTTTCAGAATGTATATTTTTACATGATGATAATAAAACTAATTGATCAATATCAATCCCACCATAACTCTTACATAAAGCATTATAATCAGAATCAAAATTATTACAATTTATAACTTGACCAGGAAAAGATTTGAACCCATTGGATGGTCTTATAAAAAACGAAGTTTTATATTTATCAATTATCTCATCTTTTTTTCTTAAAATGTCATTAAACCCAATTAATAAATAATCTGAATTTAACAATTCTTCACCAAAATACCCATAATATTTATAACATTCATAATTATCCAAACTTAAATAAACTCCTGGATAATATTTTGTTTTTAACATTTTTCTTCCATTTTGTAATGATCCATAGAAAAAAACAATATCATCGTCATTTAATTTTTTATTGATATAATTATAAAAATTGAAATTCATATCAGTATCATCAAATAAATAAGCTGTCATACCAGAATTCCTAATAGTTTTAACCATTAAATCTTCGTATTCTGGAAATAAATTTTTTTCAACAAACCATTTAATATTTTTCATAGTATTTATATTTTAAACAAAATTATTAAAAATTTATAATATAAAAAAATTAATTTATTATAATAATTTAAATTTTATATAATATGAACTATTGCTAAAAAAATATTAATTGAAAAGTGGATATTATTAAAAAAATACTATAAAAAAATTTAAACTATCAAAAGATTTTTTTTATTAAAATTTATTATTATATTTGTATAAAATTAGAATAAGTATATTTTTATGTATGACGAAATAGATGAAATAATTTTGATTAACAAATTGATGGAATCTTCAAAAAATAAAGAAATTATGTGGGAGAAGATACCCTATCCAACATATAATCAATATTATTATAAAATGAATCTAACTAAAAATAAAAGTTTAAATTTTAAGTTATATCATTATTTTATACATGATAACCATTTAATGAATATATATTACATGAATAATGAAAAAATGGATCATATAAAAAGTTTAAATATTTTTTCATTATATAATTTAATAAAAGTCATAAGAGAAAACGAAAGTTATTTTATAAAAAAATAAAAGTCATGAAATCTAAAGTAGCAAAACAATTGATCGATTGGTTAAATGATAATGTAAGCATTATTGATTTGCCTAGAACATATACCATCCAAGAAGCTAAACGCATTATTGATGTGGTGGAAGATGAGTTGATTGGTTTAAATACCAATAAAAAAGTTAATGATTTTAAAAAGAATTGGTATTCAGATTGTGATATTAAGTCTGAAAAAGTTAAAAATAAAATTGAAAATATTAAATCATCTTATGGTGAATATGATGATATTATGATATCTGAAAATATGTTAATCGAATTAATTGAAATCACTGAAAATGAATAAAATTATGGATCAATTAAAATCTATTTTAATAAAACTCGATAATAAAGTAATAACTATTGATCAATCATATAATTTAATATTAAAATTATTTGATAATAATAATTCTTTATTGTTATCAGAAGTAAAGTATAGAACAACAAGATTCGCACATGAATGTAGATTGAGAGGAGTGGTAACAAATAATGAAACAGCAAATCTTTATGAAGAACTTTACGAGGATAATTCACAAATAAAATCATAAAAAATTTGAAATAATTTAATAAAAAGACAAATTATTTTATAAAATTTTTTTTATTAAAAAATGTTTGTATATTTGTATTGTTAAACTTAAATAAAAATAAATTAAAATGGAAGAAAAAATGTATTTTAGATGGACTACACTTGTAGTGTTTGTAATTTTTACATTAGTAGGATTTTCAATGTGGGGATGCCCTAAGTATAATGTATGGCAGCAAGGGTTAGCTGGACAGGCTGAACTTAAAAGAGCTGAGCAAAATAGACAAATAGCTATTCAAGAGGCAATGGCTGTTGAAGAAAGTGCTAAATCTTTAGCTAACGCTGAAATTATTAGAGCTGTGGGTGTAGATTCAGCTAATAAAATTATTTCAAGTGGCCTTAAAGGAAACTGGGAATATCTACATTATTTATGGGTTAATACTTTGAAAGATCATCCAGGAGCAATTATTTATATTCCGACAGAGGCTAATATACCAATTATGGAAGCTAGTAGAAATATGGTAAATACACCAATAGATAATACTTCAATGTCTGAATAATAGTATCATTATTTTAATAAAAGGTAAAAAGAGGGGAAATTATCCCCTCTTTTTTTAATTGAAAAAATTAGAATTTCTAAAATGATCAAAAGTCATATTAAAAATATTTAAAAATACTTCATGTTCTAATCCTGGAACAATCATTATTTCACCACCAAAGTTTTTGCTTTTTAAATAATTTATAACTAAATGTCCATCAACTCCTCCTAAACTTTTTCTATCTTTATCTCCAATTAATATAACTTGTTTTTGATATATTGGTAATTTTTTATAATCATCTGGTAATAATTGTAATGTCGGAGCTTCACTTGTCGGAGCAATAGCTGGATTAAAATGAATTCCATTAATTTTATATTTATTACATAAATGAAATCCAGTATATCCCCCGGCCGAATAACCTATAATTAAATCAATATTATTTTTTTCCACTATATCTTCCAAATAGGGGAATAAATAATCTCCTTCATACCAATAAACTTCAGGATATATTAATTTATCTCCAAATTGATTGAAAATCATTTCAATATATTTGTTTTTAATGAATGGTTTTAAATTATAATTTTCATCTCTCATCCAACATGATCCTTCAATGTATAATATGTTCATAACCTATTCTATTATTTTTATTTTATCTATATTTATATTCATAAATAAACATAAATCCTCTAATTTTTTTGTTTTAATCATATTTAAACCTGTTACATAAGCAACCGGAGTATTTCCAAGTAAAATATCATTTTTATTTTCAACTGGATATATATCTTTAGATTGGGGGTAATCGTTAAATTCAATCATATTGTCTCTTATTACACATACTGAGTAATATATATCATAAAATCTTCCATAATATTTTTTTTTTCTACTGAACAAGAACGGTAATTCATCATATCCTAAAGTTGTCGCGACTATTAAATCCATTTTTTCATATGGATTATCAAATTCCCAGTCTTCCTCTCCCCACGGATCTATATCACTATGATCAATGTCTTCTTTTATATATTGTTTATATTTCTTAATCATATGGTGATTTTAATATTTTTTTCTTTACAATAATTTATTAAATATTCTCTATATTCTTTTGTAAATTGATTATCATTACACCATAATATTTCAAGATTATTTAGATTTTCTATTCCTTCTAAACTAGTTAATTGATTATCATTACAATATAATGTTTCAAGATTTCTTAGATTTTCTATTTCTCTTAAACTAGTTAATTGATTATTATAACAAGACAATATTTTTAGATTATTTAGATTTTCTATTCCTCTTAAACTAGTTAATTGATTATATGAACAATATAATATTTTAAGATTTCTTAAATTTTCCATTCCTTCTAAACTGGTTAATTGATTACGATAACACCATAATTCTTCAAGATTATTTAAATTTTCTATTCCTCTTAAACTAGTTAATTGATTATTATTACAAGATAATCTTTTAAGATTAACTAATTGTTCAATGCCATCTAGATTTTCTAGATTCATACTATGACAATCCAATTCAGTTATTTGATCAAATGGTTTCCCCTGTTCTCTAGCCTTTTGTAAAACTGGAGTTAATTCATCTGACTCCCAGTTTTCTTCTCCCCATGGATCTATATCACTATAGTCAATATCTTCTTTTATATATTGGTTATACTTTTTTATCATAATCTATTTTATTATTTTTATTTTATCTATATTTATGCCCATAAATAAACATAAATCCTCTAATTTTTTTGTTTTAATTAATGATGGATTTGTAGAATAATCAACATAAGCAACTTTAGCGTGCCCAGATAAAATACTTTTTACATCATATACTGGAAATATATCTCTAGTTCTAGGATAATCATTAAATTCGATTTGATTATTTTTTAATATAGCTATTGAGTAAAAAATATCTGAATAAACATCCCCATAACCAAATATCTTTTTTTTACATGTTAAAAAAGGTATTTTAAAATAATGCCCATCTTTACTATAATGATGAGTTGATGCGACTATTAAATCCATTTTTTCATATGGATTATCCCAGTCTTCCTCGCCCCACGGATCTATATCATTATAGTCAATGTTTTCTTTTATATATTGTTTATACTTTTTTATCATATGGCGATTTTAATATTTTTTTCTTTACTCCATTTTCTTAAATATTCTTTATATCCAATTTCAAATTCATTATTATAACAATATAATATTTTTAAATTGTTTAGATTTTCTATTTCTCTTAAAATGGTTAATTGATTATTATTGCAATATAATTCTTCAAGATTTATTAAATTTTCTATTTCTCTTAAATTAGTTAATTGATTATTATTACAATATAATACTTTAAGATCTTTTAAATTTTCTATTCCTTCTAAACTAGTTAATTGATTACGATGACAAGATAATATTTCAAGATTTATTAAATTTTCTATTCCTTCTAAACTAGTTAATTGATTACTTTCTACATATAAGTCTTTAAGATTTATTAAATTTTCTATTTCTTTTAAACTGGTTAATTGATTATATGAACAAGATAGATATTTAAGATTTAAATTTTCTATTCCATTTAAACTTGTTAATCGATTATCATAACAATATAATTTTTTAAGATTAACTAATTGTTCAATTCCATCTAGATTTTTTAAATTCATATAAGAACAATCTAATGAAGTTA
>Ga0265294_10003627_pt1 | contig 19655 bp, 17 predicted proteins | sample MunlanPumphouse3_FD_192504 | JGI IMG/M metagenome (GOLD analysis project Ga0265294, IMG submission 192504) | Groundwater microbial communities from a municipal landfill in Southern Ontario, Canada - Pumphouse #3 | ecosystem: Environmental > Aquatic > Deep subsurface > Groundwater | place...
ACAAAAATCCGGAAACAGCAGATATCCTACTGAAAAAAATCATAGAAAACGAAAAAGAAAGAAAGGCAGTTGGAGCAGTCCGTAAAAAAGCTAAGGAAAACGCGCGTAAAATCAGCCTGCACAATCGAAAGCTCAGGGATTGCCGCATCCATTTCACGGATAAGAGTGACAAGGCCGAACAAACCATGCTGTTTATAACGGAAGGTGATTCTGCCAGCGGATCCATAACAAAAAGCAGAAATCCAAACATCCAGGCAGTCTTCAGCCTTAGGGGAAAACCCGAAAACACATATGGCATGACCAAGCAGGTGGTCTATACAAACGAAGAGTTCAACCTGCTGCAGGCTGCACTGAATATTGAAGAAGACCTGGACAACCTGCGTTACAATAAAATTATAATAGCCACCGATGCCGACCCGGACGGAATGCATATCCGCATGTTGTTGTTAAGCTTTTTCCTGCAATTCTTCCCGGAACTGGTACGGCACGGACACATATACATATTGCAAACTCCCCTGTTCCGTGTCAGGAATAAGAAAGAGACACGTTATTGTTATACCGAACCGGAAAGAGAGAAAGCCGTACGGGACCTGGGGCCGGATCCTGAGATCACCCGTTTTAAAGGTCTGGGTGAGATCTCTCCCGACGAATTCAAGGCATTTATCGGAGAAAACATACGCCTTGATGTGGTCCGGCTGGATAAGGATGACAGGCTCCCGGAACTTCTGAGGTTTTATATGGGAGAAAACTCTCCACAGCGCAGAGAGTTCATAGTCAGTAATTTAAGGATGGTGGGGGATTAAGCCATGATGAGCGAAGAGCAATTGAAGTACTTACATATCCTGAGTGAAGAAGGAGATAAGAAATACCGGTTAACCGGTATGTTCAAAGACTGGTTCCTGGAATATTCTTCCTATGTAATCCTGGAACGGGCTGTACCTCATATCACCGACGGACTGAAACCAGTCCAGCGCCGCATCCTGCATTCCATGAAAAGAATGGAAGACGGACGCTACAATAAAGTAGCCAATATCATAGGACACACCATGCAATTTCATCCCCACGGAGACGCCTCCATTGGGGATGCCCTGGTACAGCTGGGACAAAAAGATCTTTTAGTGGATACGCAGGGAAACTGGGGCAATGTCCTAACAGGAGATTCCGCGGCAGCTCCACGTTACATAGAAGCCCGGTTGAGCAAATTTGCTCTGGATGTGGTATTCAATCCCAAAACCACAGTCTGGGTACCTTCCTACGACGGCAGGAACCAGGAACCGGAATCGTTGCCGGTTAAATTTCCCCTTTTACTGGCCCAGGGAGCCGAAGGTATAGCCGTTGGACTGGCCACCCGCATACTGCCTCACAATTTCAATGAATTGCTGGATGGCTCTGTAGCACATCTTAAAGGTGAATCATTTGTATTGTATCCTGATTTCCTTACAGGCGGTCTTATAGATTGCAGTAACTACAACGGAGGTATTGGCGGCAAAATCAGCCGTGTGAAGGTAAGGGCCCGCATCATCAAAATTGACAAGAAGACGCTGGCAATCACCGAAATTCCATACGGACAGACCACTGAAAGTCTGATCCGTTCCATAATAACAGCTAATGACAAGGGAAAGATCCGTATCCGTAAAATTGATGATAATACGGCAGAACAGGTAGAGATCCTGATCCATCTGGCCAACGATGTCTCTCCTGATAAGACCATAGATGCATTGTATGCTTTCACTAAATGCGAGGTATCGGTGTCTCCGGACACCTGCGTTATCATGGACGGAAAACCGTTCGTCATAAGTGTGGAAGATATGCTGCGTTACAGTACGGATCGCACCCGGAATCTTTTAAAAGCCGAGTTGGAGATACGCATGGCCGAGTTGGAAGAAGACTGGCATTTCTCTTCCCTGGAAAAAATATTCTTCGAGGAAAAAGTCTACAGGGTTTTGGAAAACGATGCCCGTACGTGGGAAAAACAATTGCAGGATGTGGAAACCGAAATGCTCCGATACAAGGATCGTTTGCGAAGGCCCTTCAACTCTGCCGAAATACGGAAGCTGGTTGAAAAGCCGGTGCGAAAGATCTCCCGTTTTGACATAAAGAAAGCCGAGGAACACATCAAATCCCTGGACCAGGAAATGGCCCGGGTCCAACACCACCTGGAACACCTGACACAATACGCCATAGATTATTTTGAAAGCCTTAAGAATAAATACGGCAGCCGTTTCCCCCGCAGGACAGAAATTTGTGATTTTGAAACCATAGAAGCTTCCAAGGTGATCCTTGCCAACTGCAAACTTTATGTCAATAGTGAATCCGGGTTTGTGGGAACTGACATGAAAAAGGACGACAAAGCCGAGTACGTTTGTGATTGTTCGAACCTTGACGAGGTCATCGTTTTTTTGAAAGACGGCACGTATTCTGTTAGAAAAGTTGCCGAAAAGGTCTACTTCGGGAAAGACATTATCTACACCGGTATATTTAGAAAAAAAGACACCCGTACGGTGTACAATGTAGTCTACCGGGACGGTAAAAACGGAAAAGTGTTCGTAAAACGATTTTCCGTTAACAGCATAACCAGGGACAAAGAATACAACCTGGCCCAGGGAAAACCCGGATCGCAGATCCTTTGGTTCTCCGCCAATCCCAACGGTGAGGTTGAAACCATAAAGATATTCCTGAAAGCACGACCCAAACTCAAGAAACTCATATTTGAATTTTCTTTTCTTGATCTGGCCATTAAAGGACGTAACAGCCGGGGAAATATTCTAAGTCGCTATGCCGTACAGAAAATCACACTCAAAGACAAAGGAGTTGCCACCATGGGCGGCAGTAAGATATGGTTCGACAAGGACATTCAAAGACTAAACGACGATGGCAGGGGCCTTTACCTGGGAGAATTTCTTTCAGGGGAAAATCTTTTGGCTATGAACCTGGACGGGTCGTTCTATACCACCAACTTTGATCTGAGCAACCGTTATCAGCAGGAGATCCGGCTGATAGAAAGACTGGACCCGGAAAAGATCTTTACGGCTGTTTATTACGATGGGGGTTCAGGCTATTTTTACCTGAAGCGCTGTCGTTTTGAAGTCTCGGAAAATCTGCCCCAGTCATTTATCAGTGATGCCGAAGGATCTTACCTTGTTGACATTTCAGAAGATGCATGCCCCAGAATACAGATCACATTTACCGGAAAACATACCAAGAGACTGCCCGAGATCATTGATGCCGTTGAATTTATTAACGACAAAAGTTTCCGGGCCAAAGGCAAACGCATCACTACCCTGGAAGTTGGAAAAATTGAATTCATTGAACCGGAAACGGGTCCCCTGAAATCCGGGGAAAACGGACATGAGGACGACCTGGATTTTGAGCTGGAAGGACCTGCTACACAGGGAGAAACACCTACGGCTCCGGTAGCAGATAAGAAGTCTTTGTCCAATTCCAACGATGAGGATGCTTATCAAATGACATTACTATAATCCCATTCACTGTGAAACTGGTTTTTTATATAGGTTTTATGGGCTCCGGGAAAACCACACTTGCAGCCCGCAACGCACGGGCACAAAATGCCCGTTTTGTGGATCTGGATCAGGTTATCCTTGACAATACCGGGATCAGTCCCCGCGATATCCTGGGCCTGAAAGGAGAAAAAGCCTTCCGGAAAATTGAAAGGGAGACCTTGCATGAGATAGTAAGGAACTGGACTAATTCGGAAAAACCGGCAACCATAGTGGCCTGTGGAGGAGGAACACCTTGTTTCTACGACAACCTGGAATTTATGAAAACCCACGGGCATGTGGTTTTTATTGACACTCCTATGGAGACAATCCTGAAAAGACTCTCCGGTGAACCGGAAAGATGGCCTTTGTTAAAAAAGGCAGATGCAACAAAACTTTATAACTCGCGCTTAGAATGGTACAAGAAGGCTGATGAGAGAATCGTTCCCTAAACGATAACCTCACGGGCTTTGATATCTTTTATACGTAGCTGAATGTTGGCTATACCCCTGTAATAATTCTCGGCCACTGAATAACAGACATCTACAGGATTCCCGTTATGCATGTGCTCAAAATGCAGGCTTTGATTAAAAGCTATCGCTGATATGGGACGGTAAGGTTCTTCTTCCTGGATCAATTCCAGTTTCAGGTGGCCTGAATCAGATCCCACCAGGCGTCCGTTTCCGTTATCGTAAACGTTTTCGGTTACAAATACAGGGGACAGGTTCCCGGGGCCGAAAGGCTGGAACTGTTTCAACAACCGGAAGAATTTAGGAGTTATTTGTTTAAAGTCCAGATAAGTATCAATATTGACCAAAGGGGTGAGCATTTCATCAGTCACTTTTTCCGCTACTATGGATTCAAACCGGCGGCAGAATTCCTGGTAATGCTTTTCGCTCATGGTCAGTCCGGCCGCATACATATGACCGCCGAAGTTTTCCAGCAGATCACTGCAACTTTCTATGGCTTCATAGAGATCAAAACCGGGAATGCTTCTGGCGGATCCCGTTATAAAACCGTTTGAACGTGTCAGGACAATGGTGGGACGGTAGTAATTTTCCACAAGACGGGATGCCACAATACCCACAACACCTTTATGCCATATGGGGTTGTAAACCACTGTAGATTTTTTATTCTCCAGACCGGGCATATCCCGGACCATAGCCAGTGCCTCCTGGGTGATCTTCCGGTCTATGTTTTTTCTGTCGTCGTTGTGATCGTTAATAGTATGACCAATTTGCGAAGCATCGTCATCGGTACGGGAAATGAGCAAATCAACGGCCATTTTTCCGGATTCCATACGGCCGGCCGCATTGATGCGCGGCCCTATCTTGAAGACAATGTCATCTATAGTTATCTGGTGTTTTTCAAGCCCAGCCAGCTTGATAATCGATAGCAGTCCTTTACGGGGAGCTTCGTTCAGTTGTTTCAGTCCGTAATGGGCCAGGATGCGGTTCTCCCCGGTTATGGATACCAAATCAGACGCTATGCTTACTACCAACAGATCCAGGAACGGATACAGCTCAGCCAGGGGAATGTTCTTACGGATGCAATAGGCCTGCATGAGCTTGAACCCCACTCCACAGCCGCTCAGTTCATCAAAAGGATAATGACAATCAAGCCTTTTGGCATCCAGCACGGCAGAAGCCTGGGGCAATTCTTCCGCAGGCAGGTGATGATCACAAATTATAAAATCTATACCCTTCTGCCTGGCATATTCCACTTTTTCATTTGCTTTGATCCCGCAATCCAGAGCAATAATGAGGGTACATCCTTCTTCCACCGCCGCATCTATGCCTATACGTGATATTCCGTACCCTTCCGTATAACGGTCGGGAATGTAATAGGAGACCATTGGCGTCTCTTTTCGCAGGAAAGAATAAACCAGTGCCACGGCAGTAGTACCGTCCACATCATAATCTCCGTAAACCAGTATTTTTTCACTTTCCCGGATAGCCCTGTCAAGCCTTTTGACCGCTTTGTCCATATCTTTCATCAGGTAAGGGTCATGGAGGTCTTCCAGCTGGGGACGGAAAAAGGTTTTTGCTTGTGAGAGTGATTTTATATTTCTTTGAACCAAAAGGTTAGCCAAAGCCTGATCTACTCCCAGATCAGAGGCCAGCTGCCTTACCAGAGCCGGATTTCCGGGCTCTTTAACAATCCATTTTTTGTCCAAAGCCATATTAATCTTGCAAAGGTAAGAATATAATCCTTATGCGTGTAAAAAAATGCTTACTTTTGCAGGTTGCTAAAATCAAATTCTATGGAGAATCCTCATATCAGTGAACAAGAACAGATCCGTCGCCAGGCGTTGCAAGAGCTGGAAAAGCTGGGTGTTGATCCTTATCCTGCAGCTGAATATCCGGCAGATACCACTGCCCGTGAAATTCTGTCCGGCTATGATAATGAAAAGGGAAATTTTCAGGAAGTGACACTTGCCGGAAGGATCATGAGCCGCAGGATCATGGGAGCCGCCTCTTTTATGGTTATTCAGGATCATACGGGACGTATCCAGGTATATCTGAAAAGAGATGATATATGTCCCGGAGAAGACAAAACTTTATACAACACCGTTTTTAAAAAATTGCTGGACATTGGCGATATAGTGGGAATCAAAGGATTTGCCTTTATTACCAAAACAGGAGAAGTATCGGTACATGCGAAAGAACTGGTTCTGTTGAGCAAGTCCCTGAGGGTACTGCCTATTGTTAAAGAAAAGGAAGGACGGCTTTACGATGCTTTTACCGATCCCGAACAACGGTACCGCATGCGTTACGTGGACCTGATTGTGAATCCGGAAGTCAGGGAAACCTTTGTGAAAAGAACAAAGATGGTCAATGTGATGCGGGAATTTTTTAACAGCCATGGTTACCTGGAGGTGGAAACCCCCATATTGCAACCGATCCCGGGAGGAGCCAACGCACGTCCTTTTGTGACACATCACAACGCACTTGATATTCCTCTGTACATGAGGATCGCTAATGAACTGTACCTGAAAAAACTGATCGTAGGAGGATTCCCCGGCGTCTATGAATTTTCAAAAGATTTCCGGAACGAAGGGATGGACCGTACTCACAATCCGGAATTTACAGTTTTAGAGATATACGTGGCTTACAAAGATTATTTCTGGATGATGGATTTTACCGAAAAAATGGTAGAAAAGGTCGCCCTGGAACTTCACGGAACCACTCAGATACCTTTGGCAGACAGGATCATAGACTGGAAAAGACCTTTCCGCAGGGTTACCATGTTGGGAGCCATAAAGGAATATGCGGGGGTGGATGTATCTGATATGGACGAAGAAGTACTCCGGAAAACATGCCGGGATCTGAACGTTCCTGTTACTCCTTCCATGGGAAAAGGCAAGCTGATTGATGCCATTTTTGGGGAGTATTGTGAAAAACACCTGATCCAGCCTACTTTTGTTACTGATTATCCAAAAGCAACTTCACCGCTTACTAAAAAGCATCGTGAAGATCCGCATCTGACAGAACGGTTTGAGTTGTTTGTAAACGGGAAAGAACTGGCCAATGCCTATTCGGAACTGAATGATCCCCTGGACCAGCTGGAACGATTCAGGGATCAATTGAAACTCAAAGAAAAAGGGGATGATGAAGCCATGTTCATAGATATGGACTTTATCCGGGCGCTGGAATTCGGTATGCCGCCTACCTCGGGAATGGGTATAGGCGTTGACCGTCTTTGCATGTTGATGACCAACTCGGCAAGTATCCAGGATGTGCTGTTCTTTCCGCAAATGCGACCGGAGTAAAAATGATCTCCTCGGCTCATAATCCCAGGATCAGACAAATCCGTTTGCTGATGGAAAAATCCCGCGAACGACGGGAAGAACGGTTGTTTGTGATTGAAGGAGTGCGTGAGCTGGAAATTGCACTACAGAGCGGATTTTCCGTTCACAGTTTGTATATCTGCTCTCCCCTTTTATCGGACCCGGACAAGGCAGCCTTCTTTACGGCTAAAGCACCTGTGGTGGAAGAGATCGATCCCGCATTGTATGAAAAACTGGCTTACAGGGGAAGTTCGGAAGGGGTTTTGGCCTTAATGTACAGTCGTTACCCGGCACTGAAAGATATCAAACTGTCCGCTTCTCCCCTGATCATCGTTCTGGAATCTGTGGAGAAACCGGGAAACCTGGGGGCAATACTGCGTACGGCTGATGCCTGTGGAGCAGATACTGTGCTGGTATGCGATCCCCTGACAGATCTCTACAATCCCAATACCATCAGGGCATCTCTGGGCTGTTTGTTCAGTGTCCCTACATTGACCTGTTCTTCTGAAGTGGCTTACAGGTGGTTAATTGAAAACCACATTCAGATAGTTGCTGCCAGCTGTCAGTCTTCTGTCCCGTACCACCTGCAGGATCTTTCCAAACCGACTGCCCTGGCCATGGGAACCGAAGACAAGGGGCTGAGTTCTTTTTGGAATGAACGTGCTCATTTGAAAGTAAAGATACCAATGAAAGGAAAGATCGATTCACTGAATGTTTCAGTGGCTACGGCCGTACTTTGTTTTGAAGCAATCAGGCAGCGAAATACATAGAACGTATGGGACCTTTTGCAATCATAGGAAATCCTGTTAGATCCAGCATGAGTCCCGCCCTTTTCCGGGCCGCTTACCCGCTATTGCCCCCTGACACTTACCTGACACTGGAGGTTCCCGATGCCATTACCGGGTGGAAAGAGATGCGGCGTTTTCGCATTCAGGGGGTTAATATAACCATGCCTTTTAAAGCTGATTTTATTCAGTATGTTCAACATACGGAGACTCCTGTCAGTGAGATCAATGCCACCAATCTGATTTACCTTAAAAACGGCAGCTGGACTGCCTGCAATACTGATGTATGTGGAGTGGTAAACAGCTTCATGGATGCCGGCACGATCCTCAATGGAAAGCACGTCCTGATTATTGGGGCTGGAGGAGCGGGTCGCGCGGCAGCTGTGGGCATGGAACAGGCAGGCGCCGTGGTACACCTTGCCAACCGGACCGCACGGGAAGGATTATTGCCACTGACATCTATCCCTCATCTGTTAAAGCAATGCTCCCTGGTAGTCAACACTATTCCCTGGGATCCCGTACTGGCGCTTAGAACAGGATTCACCAGCAGTCATGTGATCCTGGATGCTTCCTATACAGAAGCTCCCTTGAAAGAGGCCGCCATACGGGCAGGAGCCCTGTACCTGAACGGGTATTACTGGTTGTATCACCAGGCTGTTGAAGGTTTTAAACTTCTGACCGGTACTGAACCTGACAGAAAGGCTATGCGCATACTTCTGGGTTTGTAAAAAAGATTGTAACTTTACGGGGAATCACTCAAACCAAAATATACTATGTTGAATAAAGTAATGTTAATAGGAAACGTGGGAAAGGATCCCGAGATCCGTCATCTGGAAAGCGGGACGGCAGTAGCAAACATAACACTGGCTACAACTGAAAGGTATAAAGACAGGAACGGAGAAACACAGGAACAGACTGAATGGCACAACGTGGTTTTGTGGCGCGGACTGGCCGATGTGACAGAGCGCTTTGTGCGAAAAGGTTCACAGATATTCATAGAAGGCAAGATTCGTACTCGCAGCTGGGAAGACCAGTCGGGCCAAAAAAGATATACTACCGAGATCGTTGCCGATAACATGCAGTTACTGGGCAGAAAAAGTGACAATCCTGCCAACGCTTCTGCCCGGCCTGCTCCGTCAGCAAACAATACCCAAACCGGTCCGAAGAATCAGTCTTCGTTTGATAACGGGTCTGCAGATTTCACCGCAGACGAGGTAGATGACCTGCCTTTCTGATCAGTTTTTGGTCTTTTTTACCTTATTGGGTACATCCAGTTTCAACGCAGGATTCTTGTCCGAGGATCTGGCCAGGATAAACGAGACGGCTATAGCCACCAATGACAATCCAATGAACAGGTATTCGGAATGCACAGCTGCACGTACCTCATCATGATTTCTTTCAATGATCTGTCCAACGAAGATCGGAACCAGTAACATTCCCATGTTCTGGATCCAGTATATCAGTGAATAGGCGGTACCCAGATTTTTATCCGGTATGACTTTGGGTACGGAAGGCCACATTGCCGCCGGAACCAGTGAATACCCCACCCCGAGTATGGCAATACCCAGATATCCGAAGAAGGGAATCCCTCCGGGCGCAAAACCAATGATCAGGTGTGATATCAGAACCAGGAAAGAACCCACAATCATCCAACGGGTGGCTTTTCCCCGAATGTCCACAAGAGATCCGAAAATGGGTGTAAAGATCATGGTGGTAAACGGGATAAGCGATACCATCAGGGACGCAATGTCACTTTCAATCTCGAACCTGGGTATAATGATAGAGGTTGCAAACCTTCTGAAAGATATGATGCAGGCATAAAAGAATACGCATAACAGGGATATGAGAATGTAATGCTTGTTTCCCAGTACCCTGAATATGTCTGAAAACCTGAATTTGTCTTCTTTTTTTACAGTTTCCTTATTTCTCAAAGCTTCCGCTGCAGTCTGACCATCCAGGTTCCTGTCAAAGATCAGGAAAACGGCCCAGACAATGAGTCCGCATAACAACAAGACAAACCCGACCAGGGCCGGTTTGCTGGTCTGGGAAAAGGTAATATACGTTTCATTCAGGTTCACGATCCGGGGCACTATGATCAAAGCCGTTGCCGTTCCCAAACGCGCCAGGGCCAGTTGCAAGCCCATAGCCAAGGCCATCTCTTTTCCCCGGAACCATTTAGCTATGGAACGCGTCACAGCCACTCCGGCAATTTCGCTTCCCAAACCGAAGATGGCACATCCGGCATAGGCAAAAGCCAGTGAGGGTTTCTCAAAAGTACGGGCCATGTAACTGTATAACCCGCTATTGTTAAAGGATTCAGAAATCCCGTACATAACCAGGGCGGCTCCTCCTACCATCAACAGGACAAACAGCGTCCCGGTAACCCGTACGCCCCATTTGTCCAGCAACATACCGCATATGATCAGTCCTCCCCATACGCACAGCAGAGAATAGGCGCCCCCATACATACCGTAATCACCTGATGTCCATGACAGATCAAGTATCTCCGGATTTTTGAATATATGACTTATGGTGGTGAACTGGTCATCAAAAAAGTAAGAAGCGAACATCACCAGGGAGAGGCATAAAAGCACCATCCACCTGGCCCATTTGGAATTTTTAAGCAAAAGATCTTTTTTAATCATCTGTTAATACTTTCTTGGTTATGTTTGGTAATTCCAGTCCGTAACCTTTTATACGGTCTTCCGCTTTTAGCCATATCCCCAGGAAAAAGGCAAGCACACCCAAAGAGGCAAAAATGAGCATGGGAACGGTATAATTGTATTCCAGCGGATTGGTCACTCCCTGGTTGGTCCGGTCCAAAACAACACCAATGAGTAAGGGCAGTGCCCACAAACCTATGTTCTGGATCCAGAAAATAACCGAATAAGCAGACCCCAGATATCTGTCTTTCACCAGTTTAGGTACTGAAGGCCACAATGCCGCCGGTACCAGTGAAAAACTTATACCTAATATAATAATAGCCGTATAAGCGATCCCTTTTGTGAAATAAGCTTCCGGGACCAACGCAAAAGTCAGGTGACACAGGCACATCAGTATAGCCCCGATAATGAGCATGGAGGCCCCTTTCCCCTTGTTATCCAGGTATGCTCCCAAAACGGGAGTCAGGATCATTGCTCCTATGGGGAACAAGGAAAAAATATCACTGGCATCGATAGCCGAAATTTGCAAGCGGCACTCCAACATATTGGCCGCGTATTTCTGGAAAGGGAAAATGGCTGAGTAATAGAGCACACATAAACCGGAAACTAGAAGAAATGCTTTATTGGTAAATAGGATTCCCAAATCTTTTACCTTGAATTCTTCTTCGGGTTCTTCTCCGGATTCGCCCAATTGCCGTTCCAATTTCCTGTCAAAGAAAAAATAAACCGAAAACGCCAGGAGCCCTATCAATAGCAGTATTAAGCTTATTAAAACCGGGGCACTTACATTGGACATACTTTCTGCTACCCGCGGAGACATCATGAAAATGGCAAAAACACCCAATCTGGCAATGGCCATTTCCAGTCCCATGGCCAGGGCAAGTTCTTTCCCCTTGAACCATTTTACGATTCCTTTGGATACGGTAACTCCGGCCATTTCCACTCCGCAACCGAATATCATAAACCCGAGTGATGCAAGTTTTGCCGAGGCAGGCAAAGACACCCACCAGGAATTGAGCCATGTTTCCAGACCGGATCCGGCAAAGGCATCTGTCAGCGCGTAATACTTGATCCCCGCTCCAACAATCATGACCAGTGCCGATAGAATGGCCGTAAAACGAACTCCCATTTTGTCCAGGATAATTCCCGCAAATATCAGGAACAGGACAAACACGTTCAGAAAATATTCCGCTCCCGTTACCGTTCCAAAATTTTCGGAACTCCAGCCTCTTGTGGTCTCCAACATACTTTTGAGGGGAGAAAGAACGTCTACGAACATGTAGGCAAAAAACATCATGGATGCCAGAAGGACAAGCATGCTCCATCTGACTACAGCCCTTTCCTTCAATAAAATAGATACTTTATTCATATACAGGTTTTAGATTGATTTCGTCAATTGTCCGAAAAAGAAAATCTAAGATAGAATAATAAGTCAAGTCTGCAAAATTTGTCGTACTTTTGTTTTATTATCTTCACTTTGCACAGAGAATCTCATAATTATGAACGCAGACGTAGTTCTTGGACTTCAGTGGGGTGATGAGGGAAAAGGCAAGATTGTTGATTATCTGGCACAAAAATATCCCGTAATCGCCCGTTTCCAGGGAGGGCCGAACGCAGGCCACTCACTCCATTTTGAAAACACATCCTTTGTTCTTCATTCCGTTCCATCGGGTATATTCCGTAAAGACACGGTAAATGTTATAGGGAACGGAGTGGTTATTGACCCCGTTATTTTTGAAGAAGAATGCCGTGCCATTGAAGCCATGGGTGTTCCTGTCAGGGAGCGCCTGATGATCTCCAAACGGGCACATCTTATCCTGCCTACTCACCGGATCATTGATGCAGCCAGTGAACAGGCCAAGGGTTCTTCCCGGATAGGTTCTACCCTGAAAGGAATATCCCCGACATATATGGATAAAACAGGACGTAACGGGATCCGCGTAGGAGACATCCTTGCCCCTGATTTTGAAGAACGTTTTCATGCCTTAAAGTCCAAGCACCTTGTTTTTCTGCAACAATTCGATTATAAATACGACCCGGAACAGGGTCAGGATAAATGGATGCAGGCCATTGATTATCTAAGGGATTTCAAGCTCATTGACGCGGAGTATTACATCAATGACTGCCTGCATAAGGATATGCCCGTACTGGCTGAAGGAGCACAAGGGGCGTTACTTGACATTGATTTTGGATCATACCCCTACGTTACATCTTCTTCTACCACTTGCGCAGGAGCATGTATAGGTCTGGGATTCCCTCCTTCCAGAGTCGGCAGGGTATACGGAATATTCAAAGCCTATTGTACGCGGGTGGGCAGCGGCCCTTTTCCCACCGAGCTTTTTGACAGGGATGGCGAATTGCTCAGGGAACGCGGCAAAGAATTCGGCGCCACTACAGGAAGGCCCCGGCGTACAGGATGGCTGGACCTGGTTGCCCTGAAATACGCCGTGATCCTGAACGGAGTGACAGATCTGATCATGATGAAATCGGATGTACTGGACGGATTTGAAACCATTAAAATTGCTACTGCTTACAAGGTAAATGATAGCCTGACCGACCGTGTTCCTTACGATATACATTCTCCTGTCGTTCCGGAATATAAAGAATTCAGGGGATGGAAAAAAGACTTAACCGGAATTCGCAGGGAAGAAGATCTGCCCGTTGAATTTTCATCATACATCCGTTTCATTGAAATAGAGACCGGAGTCCCTGTGAGAATTATTTCCCTGGGGCCTGACCGGGAACAGACTATTATAAAAGAGTAATCAAGAATTATGGATAATCTGCTGGAAAGAATAGACAGCCCCAAAGATCTTAAAGAACTGGATATTCATCAATTACCGCAATTATGTGAAGAACTGAGGCAGTTTATTACAGAGAGCTGTTCCCGCAATCCCGGTCACCTGGGTGCCAGCCTGGGTGCTGTAGAACTTACAGTAGCACTTCATTACGTTTATGACGCTCCCAAAGACAAAATTATATGGGATGTAGGACACCAGGCTTATGCGCATAAGATCTTAACCGGACGTCGGAAAGTTTTCTTTAAAAACCGTTGTTATAAAGGTTTGAGCGGATTCCCAAAAATAGAAGAAAGTCCTTACGATGCTTTCGGAACGGGACATTCTTCCACATCCATATCGGCAGCACTGGGTTTTGCCACTGCCGCTGAATTAAAAAAGTCCGGGGAAAAAACAGTTGCCGTTATTGGGGACGGATCCATGACAGCAGGATTGGCATACGAAGGTCTTAACAATGCAGGAGGCATGTCAGCCGATATGCTTATAGTTCTCAATGACAACAAGATGGCAATAGAGACTAGTGTGGGAGGACTCCACAATTCCCTTCTTAAACTTACCACGTCCCGGCGATATAATAAACTAAAGGTAAGAACCTGGAAAGCACTCGGCTCCGGAGCTTTGCGGGACACCGTGCAACATCTGGTACAGGCAGGCAAACGGCTTGTTGTCAGTAACAGTACGCTGTTTCAACCCCTGGGGATCCGTTATTTTGGTCCTGTGGACGGGCATGATGTGGTACAACTGGTCAACACTTTCAACAGATTAAAAAAACTGAAGGGCCCAAGGTTGCTCCATATTCTTACCGTTAAAGGAAAAGGTTATGCCCCGGCCGAGATGGATCAGGCAACCTGGCACGCACCGGGATTATTCGATGCTCAAACCGGGAACCGCCTTTCAGATCTGGATCCCGGGATCCCAAAAAAAATTCGCTTTCAGGACGTTTTCGGACATACGCTTTTGGAACTTGCGCGGTCTAATCCGGACATAGTCGGGATCACACCTGCCATGCCGGGCGGATGCTCCCTGGATATTATGATGAGAGAAATGCCTGAAAGGTGTTTTGATGTGGGTATAGCCGAACAACATGCCGTTACCTTTTCCGCAGGTCTGGCGGCAGCCGGGTACCTGCCGTATTGCAACATATATTCGTCTTTCATGCAGAGGGCTTACGATCAGGTCATCCATGACGTAGCGGTGCAGAAATTAAAAGTAATATTTTGCCTGGACCGGGGAGGCCTGGTCGGTGAAGACGGGGCCACCCACCACGGTGTGTTTGATCTGGCTTATTTCAGTTGTATTCCGGAAATATTCGTGGCAGCACCCATGGACGAGGCGGAATTGCGAAACATGTTATTCTCGGCCCAGGATAAAAAGTACAAGACCATTAGCATTCGCTACCCCAGGGGAACCGGGACAGGGATGAAAGACTGGAGAAGGCCTTTTCAGTTCCTGGAACCGGGAAAGGCACGTCTTTTGCATGAAGGTAAAGACATTGCACTGTTGAGCCTTGGGGCTGCAGGGATCATGGGGGCACAGGCCGTGGCCCGTGCCGGGGAAGAAGGAGTATCCGTGCAACACTACGACATGCGTTTTCTTAAGCCTGTAGATCAGGAAGTATTGGATTATGTGGCACGTAATTTCAAAAAAGTGATCACTTTGGAAGACGGGAGTCTGACAGGTGGATTAAACAGCACAGTTTCCACATATATGGCTAATCATCCCGGGACTATTAGCAAAGTAACCGGGCTCGGGGTACCCGACCGTTTTATTGAACAGGGAAAGATCAGACAATTATACCACGAATGCGGGTACGATACCGAGGGTATTACAAACGCCATCATAAACTTTGCCCGGACATTTTAATGCTTAGGAATCATTGCGGTGACTCGAGTATTTTGCTGTTTTTTTTTGGTAGTTTGTAGAAATCGTTTATCTTTGCCGCTCCAAAATGACGGGATATTTTTGCCGATGTAGCTCAGTTGGTCAGAGCAGCTGATTTGTAATCAGCAGGTCGTGGGTTCGAATCCCTCTATCGGCTCGTAGTTTTTTGACAGAATGAATAACCAGGGAGGGTACCAAAGTGGCCAACTGGGGCAGACTGTAAATCTGCTGACGCACGTCTTCGTAGGTTCGAATCCTGCCCCTCCCACAACCAATACGCGGAAGTAGCTCAGTTGGTAGAGCATCAGCCTTCCAAGCTGAGGGTCGCGAGTTCGAACCTCGTCTTCCGCTCCAACTTGCACCAAAAGCCAGTGTAGCTCAGGGGTAGAGCGCTTCCTTGGTAAGGAAGAGGTCATGAGTTCAAATCTCATCACCGGCTCAAATTTACATTATTGAGTTATTAAATTATTAAGTTATGGCAAAAGAAACCTACAAAAGGGATAAACCCCACGTAAACATCGGAACCATTGGTCACGTTGACCATGGCAAAACCACTCTGACAGCCGCCATTACCCAGGTACTGGCAAAAAAGGGCCTGTCCGAAATACGTTCATTCGACTCCATTGATAACGCTCCTGAAGAAAAAGAACGCGGTATCACCATCAATACTGCCCACGTTGAATACCAGACAGCTGCCCGTCACTATGCACACGTTGACTGCCCGGGACACGCTGACTATGTTAAGAACATGGTTACCGGTGCCGCACAGATGGACGGAGCCGTGCTGGTAGTTGCAGCTACAGACGGTCCTATGCCCCAGACTAACGAACACGTATTGCTGGCCCGTCAGGTGAATGTTCCTAAAATTGTGGTTTTCCTGAACAAATGCGACATGGTGGATGATCCCGAAATGTTGGATCTCGTTGAACTGGAAGTACGCGATCTGCTGTCCAAATACAACTTTGACGGTGACAATGCTCCTGTTATCCGCGGTTCTGCTTTAGGAGCCCTGAACGGAGAAGCAGAATGGGAAGATAAAGTCATGGAGCTTATGGATGTCGTAGATACTTATATACCCATCCCCGTGCGCGACAATGAAAAACCTTTCATTATGCCGGTGGAGGACATTTTCTCCATTACCGGTCGCGGTACCGTTGCTACCGGACGTATTGAGACAGGTTTGATCAAAACCGGCGAACAAATTGAGATCGTTGGTCTTGGTGAGAAACCTAAAACCAGTGTTGTTACAGGCGTTGAAATGTTTCGTAAGATCCTTGACAGAGGGGAAGCCGGTGACAACGTAGGTCTGCTGCTCCGCGGTATAGACAAGAAAGAAGTAAAACGCGGTCAGGTCATCTGCCGTCCGGGTACCATTACTCCTCACAAACATTTCTCGGCCCAGATATACGTATTGAAGAAAGACGAAGGCGGACGTCACACCCCGTTCCACAACAAATACCGTCCCCAGTTCTTCCTCCGTACACTGGACGTTACCGGAGAGATCAAACTGCCCGAAGGAGTGGATATGGTAATGCCGGGTGACAACGTTTCCATTGATGTGGAACTGATCTACCCCGTAGCTTTGAATGAAGGTCTCCGTTTTGCTATCCGTGAAGGAGGTCGTACTGTAGGTGCCGGTCAGATCACCAAAATGGGTGAATAATTGTCCGGGACACATAACAACACACAGGTCTGGCCGTACTATTACGGCCGCACCTGTGTATACTAGGGGCATAGTTCAAGGGTAGAATAGCGGTCTCCAAAACCGTTGATGGGCGTTCGAATCGCTCTGCCCCTGCAGATACGGGATGTTACGATTCCGTATTGTTAACCTCAACAACGGGAGAAGCTTCCATCTCCACGTGTTGCTAACAAACTAACAATGAGCAAAATCGGAATGTATTTCAAAGACTCCTACAGTGAACTTTTTCACAAAGTGAGCTGGCCTACATGGAGTCAACTGCAAAACAGCGCAATTATTGTGATGGTGGCCTCAGTCATTTTCGCGATAGTCATTTTTGCAATGGACATTACATTTAGGAACCTGATGGAGTTTCTCTACAAAGCATTGTACTAAATACTAAAGAGAAATGACAGAAGCTACCAAAAAATGGTACGTTGTAAGAGCGGCCGGAGGTAAAGAAAAAAAAGCCAGGGAATACATTGAGAACGAGGTGAAACGTCTTCATCTTGAAGACTATGTATCCCAGGTATTGATCCCTACCGAAAAGATTTACCAGGTAAAAAACGGTAAAAAAATAAGTAAGGAACGTATTTTTTATCCCGGATACATTTTGATTGAAGTCGCGCTTACGCCGGAAATTCAGCACCTTATCACCAACATCCCTCATGTTTCGGGATTTCTGGGAACTGTCAAGGGAGGGGAACCCGTTCCTGTCCGGATGTCAGAGATCAACAGGATACTGGGCCGTGTGGATGAACAGGCGGAAAGGGAAGAAGAGAACATCACACCTTATCTGGTAGGAGAAGCCGTCAAGGTTATTGACGGGCCGTTTAACGGATTCAACGGTACGGTTGAGGAAATTCTGGAAGATAAGAAAAAATTGAAAGTGATGGTAAAGATCTTCGGCAGAAAGACGTTGCTGGAGCTCGGCTTTGTTCAGGTTGAAAAAGAATAAATAAAGTATCTATTATGGCTAAAGAAATTGCCGGATTAATCAAATTACAGATTAAAGGCGGTGCTGCCAACCCTTCGCCCCCGGTAGGACCGGCACTGGGCTCCAAGGGTGTAAACATAATGGAGTTCTGCAAAAAATTCAACGCGCAGACTCAGGACCGGGCAGGTAAAGTCCTTCCCGTTATCATTACTGTTTACAGCGATAAGTCGTTTTCGTTTATCGTTAAACAGCCCCCTATTGCTGTTCAATTGAAAGAAGCTGCTAAAATTACAAGCGGTTCACCCGAACCTAACCGTAAAAAAGTTGCTTCTGTCACCTGGGAACAGGTCCGTGCCATTGCTGAAGATAAGGTGCAGGATATGAATGCCTTCACCTTAAAATCTGCTATGAGCATGGTTGCCGGTACTGCACGCAGTATGGGTATAACCGTAAGCGGGAAGTTCCCGGAAGATGTTAACTAAACTTCTATGTAGAAATGAGTAAACTGACGAAAAACCAAAAAGTAGTATACGCCAGGGTTGACTCTGACAAACAATACAAATTGTCCGAAGCATGTGAACTTATCAATCAGACAAGTTTTACTAAATTTGATGCTTCAGTGGACATTGCTATGCGTTTGGGCGTCGATCCCCGAAAGGCAAACCAAATGGTTCGCGGCGTTGTGACTCTTCCGCATGGAACAGGAAAGCAGGTACGTGTCCTGGTTCTCTGTACTCCCGATAAGGAGGAAGAAGCCAAAAATTCAGGTGCCGATCACGTTGGACTGGATGAATATATTGATAAAATCAAAGGAGGATGGACTGACGTTGACGTTATTATCTGTACTCCTTCGGTCATGGGCAAAATCGGTCCTATAGGCCGTATTCTGGGTCCCCGCGGGCTTATGCCCAATCCCAAAACCGGGACTGTGACCATGGAGGTAGGAAAAGCCGTTACCGAAGTCAAAGCCGGAAAGATCGATTTTAAAGTCGACAAGACCGGGATTATCCATGCATCCATTGGAAAAGTTTCTTTTGATCCGAAAAAACTGCAGGAAAACGCCCAGGAGTTTATAGGAACCGTTCTGAAACTGAAACCGCAAGCCCTTAAGGGAACTTATGTGAAAAGCATTTACCTGTCCACCACTATGGGCCCGGGAATGTCCATTGAGATCAAATCGGGTACAGCTGCAGAATAAGAACATTGTGTATTATGAAGAAAGAACAAAAAGTACAGATCATAGATAATTTGGCAGCTCAATTGAAGGCAACCCCTGATTTCTATGTTGTAAACATTGAAGGACTCAACGCCGGGAAAACATCCCGGCTGCGTCGCGAATGTTTTGCACAGAACATCAAACTGGTTGTTGTCAAAAACACCCTGCTGAAACGCACACTGGAACAGGCAGGTATTGAAGAAATGCAATTGCTTTTCCCCATACTGGAAGGTTCCACCGCTGTAATGTTCACTGAAAATGTCAATGCCCCGGCCAAACTGATCAAATCATTCGGCCAGGAAAACGGCAAGCCCGTTCTCAAGGGAGCTTTGGTTCAGGAATGTGCTTACATAGGGGAAGATCAACTGGAGAACCTTATCAATATCAAATCCCGTGAAGAACTCATT
>Ga0265294_10003628_pt1 | contig 19651 bp, 8 predicted proteins | sample MunlanPumphouse3_FD_192504 | JGI IMG/M metagenome (GOLD analysis project Ga0265294, IMG submission 192504) | Groundwater microbial communities from a municipal landfill in Southern Ontario, Canada - Pumphouse #3 | ecosystem: Environmental > Aquatic > Deep subsurface > Groundwater | place...
CTACCCCTGAGCTAAAGACTCAGGGGCTTCTGACTTCACCGACAACAGCGTATTGCCACGACTAACATCGTCTCCATCAATAAAAAAATCCATTGATAGCGGATTGTTAAACATCATTCGCTGAAGCAATGACGTTTGTTCAACCAAATATTTCTCAAATGCAGCACCCGAATACTTGTTAATGGGTCTGGGATGCTCTATGTGTTTTATACCAGATTTCTTGTCATTTATCATGGTGATAGGGATCTGAGAATAATAACATTCAATTCCAATGAATCCATCTTCGCCGCCCCATGTTCCTAAGAAATCGGAATGAAACACATCTTCTCGGCCATAATATTTCTTATTGAATTTCTTCAGTCGATTAACAGCCTGAATATTCATTGACATGTTGCAGCTCCATGTTATAGTGCTGCTTTGTAATAGCGAAAAATCGGTTATAACATGTTCATTGGTTCGATCAAACAATCGCATTGGCATTGTTAACGGTGAAACTTCACGCTGATCTTTCCAGCCATGTTTTTCTTCTCGTCTGCGACCTACTGATAGATTAGGTATCCCATATCCGTTTACACGTCCATGAGCTTCGATCAAATCAGACTGGGGTAGACAATCACCATCTATGAACACAAACACCTCACAACCGTCCTGAATGGCTAATTCAATACCTTGATTGCGTCTATATCCAGTCAGGAATAGATCCTGCTCAGGTAGATGATTTGGGCGACCAACAAATTCAGGTACATCCGTCATATTGAATATTTTGTAAGTGTTCAATAAGTCCGAACTCGAAGTGGCTTCTTTAATGTATTTGAAATCGATAGCTGGCTGTCTATCCATCATCACATAAACAGAATGCGGACGCACAGTCAATCTTTCAATCGCTGCTTGCATCCGCATCCAGTATTTTTTCTGTTGATAGACAGGTATAATTAGGGCAATTTTCATACCCTAAATATACATTATACGGCTGTTTTTGTAATATCCAAATCAAATGTTGCTGTCAGATATGGCAATTTACCCGGAACAAATATCCAACATGGCTCATTTGTTATATCACCAAAATTATTATTTACAGTAACAATATTTCCAACAACGTCGGCAACCGTAAATGTACCCAAACTTCCTGTGGTAGCTGGATTACCATTCCAAAAAATAAATGAACTCCCGGTAGACGGTAATTCGTAAATTTCAACAGGCCAGTCGATAGTAAAAAATGAATCCGTATCCACAGAGTTATATGTAGCAGGTGCTTTATATACATATTTATGATGGGCATACAATTCCGATATAGCAAAATTTAGCTGATTATTAGTTGCATTATATCTAAGAAATAAATATGGAGTTGCAGTATCCGATGAATCACTAGATCCATATGCGTTGTATATAGGATTTATATCGACTACGCTTTGGTTTGTAGTGCCAATTACATTAACAGTTGCTAAATTACCCATATCAATTGTACGGGTAGTCCCATTTCTAGTTACTAATATATCACCCGAATAAGCATATGATAATGACGGTGGATTCTTCAAATATGGACCTTTCCAAGTTAGATTAATATTTTTTACTTTAATATCATATGAAAATCCATCCAATATTTCCAAACCTGATTGTGTTGATATACCATTAACATCTCCATAAATATTATTATAATTAATTAATGTGTAATCACTGAATATAAATCCATCAAATGTAAAATCGGTTCCTATCATAAATGAAGTAGAATTTGTATTAATATCACCATTTTCTGCATTGTTAATGGAGATATAATTAGACAGTATTATAGACTGACCGTGCGATTTTACCGAATACATTCCTGTACCATATGCGATAGGATCACCCCCTGAATATGTATTAGTTGATGGTGCTGGACTCCATGTAACATAAGGAACTCCACCTACGTCACTCTCTACCATTAATACATCACCTATATTGAATGTTTTATCTTTTAGTTCAAATCCACGATTCCATAACATTATATTATTCATAAATGTTGTATTAGATCGTGGATATGAGGTGGTATTTATTTGATATCCAAGTATGAAAGCGTTTGATATAGAACTAGTTATAACGTTATTATTACCACCTAATATAGAAGAATAAGTAGCACCTCCTCTAATAGCGTTTTCTATCCCACCTAATATACTATTATAATCACTATCTTCATAGATGTAGTTATGCTTACCACCAAGAATAGAATTTACTGAACCACCACCTATATAGTTCCCCCAACCAAATGTAATACCACTATACTGACATGACCTAATATCATTATTTACCCCAGATATAATTGCACTATCAGCCGATCCTAGTAATACATTACCTGTACCAGATCCTATAAAACATGAATTACTGGTTTCGATTAATGGTCCATTATCTATATAATTGTCCTTACCCGAAAGAATAGATGAATAAACAGCATCTTGTATCCAATTGTTAGTACCAGCACCAATGAAATTCCCAGATGTTATATACCCGATGGAAGTTATTCTATTCAATGATCCAGCAAAAATACCATCATCATATGATGACCACGATGTATTTGTATTAATATAATTATCAGTACCTACAAATATACCAGAATTTCGTGTGTTAATAATATAGTTATGAATACCACCACCTATCACCCCATAGTCGGATATACCATCGATGTAATTCTGATAACCACCATTAATAACACTATATGGCGATGAATCAATATAACATTCATACCCAGATCCAATGATTGAACATGTTGATCCATCCGTAATAGCATTTGAAAATCCAGCTCCAATGATTGAGGATTCAGATGCACTTATCGTTTGTGATGCACCTACAAGTATTACAGAAAATTGAGCTGCATTGATAAATGATCCAGTAGCTGTACCAATAAATGAATTGTTTGATCCCGTATCAATACCATTGCTAGTCCCCGCAATAATTGCTGAATAATCAGAATCATCAATATAAGAACCACCACTAGTGCCTATAAATCCATGTAATGAACCAACTCTAATTGAATTACTAACACCAGCAACTATGGTCGAATATGTAGATGTACCACTTATTATATTACTCGCACCACCAAGAATAGAACTAAAAGAAGAATTATCTAATGTATGAGAAACACCAAGTGTAATTTGATATACACCCCCATTATTTGTATTTGTTGGGGTTACACCATCAGTCGAAGTTGTTATCGATCCATCAGTACTAGAATCAATTATATATTTTAAGCTATTACTTACGAGTTGATTATCAATTTTTTCAAATGCTTCTTGAATAGTTTCACCACCACTCAAATAATTATATGTACCGACGGCATTTGTTTGTAAATTTATCCAATTAGAACCGGATGTGTTATCACCAACATCACCCAATAATTCCAATGTAGGAATATGTCTACGGATGTTTGGATTATCACCACCATCATCAGTGGAATCGTAATCCATTGCATAGATATAGTTGGTAGGATACGCAGAAGCGTCCGTAGTTGGGTCAGTTACGGGCGGGATCAATGTCGCTCTATCGGTAACAGCATCCCTCATGATGACAACTTCACGATCCAAATTACGTTTCGTGGTTGCCATTTGAGCGTTTGTTAAGGGAGCATGTTTGTAAATACCATTAACTTCTATTCTTGACATAGTATAACCTTCAGTTCTTGACTATAGTTTATAACATTCGCCAAAAAACTGAAGGATTCAATTATTCAAGATCGTCAATCGCAGCCTGTCGCTCAGCAGCGGGAATGTCTGCTGATTCAATTTCCCAGAAATCATCCCGTTCTTCATCAGGTTCAACTATCTGAGCATCGATTCCGAAGTATAGATCCCGTTCAGGATTTGTATCTACGTCATCAATTCTAGCATCGATCAACAACCAACCAGAATTCAACCAGTCTCTACCCATGTCATCGTGCCAAGGAATAGTATACTGGGGATCACGGGCATCAGGGAAGCAGTAAATGCTATTCAACACGGGGTCTGCCATTACACCACCAGTTCGTTCAGTTGGGGACGGAATATCAGTTCCTTCCATCGCACATACAGATGGACGCATGTGCCAGTAAACTTTCCACATATGAGGCTGATAAAGCATCAGTGAGTTGTCTGGGTCAATTGTACCACCATGTACGTTGTTCGGAACGACAAAATTAATACCATCTGGGCTTGCCAAATTAGGCTCGATTAACCGAGTAAATCGGTAGTTTTCAGCAGATGCTGGGTCGTAAGTATGATCCAATTCAGGAACCAATTCGCCATCATTGTTATATGGGAATTCAGTACTCAAGAAAGGATAACATGCACGATTCAGAATCATTGGCTGCATTTCCCAATATGCAATCAAATTCAACTGTTTGTACATATTAGCTGGATCAAGACAGATAGGATTCTTCCACAAATAATCACGAGATTCTATACCCGTAAGCAAATTGATCGGATATTGAGCACTGTCAATCGTATTGATTGGAGCTGAAATATTCAGTTTAGACTGAAGTTGGTATATCTCAGGAAGATCTTCAGTCAACGTGTAGAAACAGAGTAATGAGGATGTGTGTGGTAGAGCAGATGTCGAAACACTAGCAATCACAGCAGTAATTGAGTTTACCGAATCCTTATCATATATCGCAATAGTGTCACCAACACTGAATGGAGTTAGCATTACGCAATTAAGCTTGTTACCACCATACTGACTAGCAGAGAACACATTACTTACATCAGGTTGTAAATAATTGATATAATCGGTTACCGATTTACCCGTGCTACCCGCAGATATGATGCTACGCTCAGTTTGTTTCAATGCAGTTGCACCGAATGTAGGTGTCAAATATGAAGTTGGTGCTTGACGATAATCCAGTGGCAGCCATCTACCCAATTTCTTCGAGAACATGAATGACATCTTAACACGAGTGTAGTTGTATTTCATCTTATTGATATAGAACTCACGGTCGGCTATATGATTCATTCCGCTCACATTAATCATGTCTTTGATCTTGGAATTTTCTGGATCTGAAGATGGATTACCATTTTCAAAATACCACCATGACGGATTTAGATCATGAGCGTATACATTGGTATCCGCAATACCGAACAACGCAAGAAGCTCAGTATCAGTAATACCCTCAGCATACGATTGCTTATCAAAATAACCCGGGTTTGGCCAGCCATGTTGACAACCAACTGATAGCACAAAATCCATACTATCTTCGGTTTCGCCGAGAACATTAGGGAACAAAACGTTTACACTGACAGATCCAGTAAGAGAATTATCAGTTGTGTCATATACCTGAACCATGAAGTCATTATTCGACATTCTAGCAAACAACACACGATATAACCGATTTGGAACATATGTACCGACACGGACAGTATCCATAGCGGTAAAATCATTCAATTTAGATGCGGCAGTGATCATATCAATCGGAGCACTGTCTTTACGATAGTGAAGATAAATACCATTTGCTACAGGATTCGGCCATGTTCCCAACGGAGTATCTTCAAACGCCAAAGTTGCATACGCTGAGTTAATAACAGTATTGAAGTTAACATCAGCCGCAGTTGAATGATGGGTAATAAATGACATCAACTGGTCATCGCTGGTGTAGATGTAAGATTCGGTAACGAAGTTAGATGGAATAGTCTGGTCATAGCGATACATAGGATTAGTACCACTATCCAACACCAATTTACCATCATCAACTACTGCATAACCAACTGAATCCCAATATGTGTTGGTCTGACGAGTCCAACCAGTTAAGCTTGGCCAATTCCATAAATACAAAACCGCTGAAGGATCGGATGGTGTATAACCAGATTCAATCAGGTCATATAATGGTATTTCAGATGTAGCACCACTTAGTTCACTGATAACAAAATTATCGTTCAAATAACGAGCAACATCAGCACTAGGAGTGGTGATATATCCATTGAGATAATCCTTTGTCGAGTAAGTGTAAATACGCTCGATATCGGTTTCAGTATCAACCAAAATGTTAGATGTATCAGTTGCATAAGCATCACTATCATCACGCCCAGCCACAGCAATCTTGAATCCGTTATACAAACGATATGGAAGTCGGTTTGCGTAACCACTTACATAATTACGCAGAAATTCTTCACGATCACTATTGGTAGTATCTTCGGTATTAACTGACGCAAATGCATCAACGTAACCAAGTTCTTTATACCGTTCCGCAATCAGGTTACTTGCGATTGCATTATCGAGAGTGTTGTTATGTGCTGGATATGTACCACCAATAATAGTTGCATAGTCCAAAATATCATCAATCGCATTTTCAGAAGGAGATACGTTATCAGAAGAGAAAATCTTAGCGAATGGTATCCATGATGCACCATAGAACTTAGCCGAGTCTTCAATACTAGGTGAAGTTACGGACATATGAAATGCATTCTGAATCTGGCGATCCGATGCATCAGGAATGTTAAAATGAGAATCCCATAATCTTCTTCTGAGATCATTCAGGTTAAGATCAGATGCTTCATTACTGATTAAATAGTTAACGAGTTTATTATCACTACCCGCACCAAATTCAAATTCCGCATCGATAAGCGGTTCTAAATGGTCAACCACGTAACGATTGTTTGCACTACTATCTCTATCATTAGTATCGTAGTAGTAATCATTGATATCATCTTTCAGTGTTTGGTCTACGTTCTTATATGCATCGTAAGCATCAAGTGCTGTATAACCTTGTGCATTCACAATATATCGAGGAGCATAGATGTTTTTTGCATACCATCTTGCGTATGCTTCATAGTCAGCTCCACTATACATACCTTCAATCGAAGTAAAATCAAGGAATTTACTGGATGCAGTATGGTCAAAGAACGAAGATGGGATATCAGTTACACCACTATGATTAATAGGAAGTGAAGCATCATATTCATTCAAGTTACCATTATTGGAGTTAACAAGTACTCGACCTTTATAGAAATCGGACAACAATTCATTGTAAGCATCAGCAGCTTGATAGTTAAATGATCCAACGGTTGCTACGTCTTCTTCACTTAACAGATCTGTTAATACCCGAGGTGCCAATGTTGACTGGTAGCGAATACGAACAAATGCATTCACCTCTTGCTGAGTATAACTAGGCTCGGTAGTATCAACATATGACAATGGATTATCATACACGCTCATCACACCATCAGAACCATTTTTAAACAGAAATGCAAACTCATTTACAATTTCTTTATTTCTCTTGTACGCAACATTTGCAAAGCTTCCGGTATCAGCAACTCCACCTAGTGCATGGACATTCATCAAACTCCATTTTAGCATTCTGATGCGAGGGCTGTTATCCATTCTCCATGCGAATGTACTTGTAGCAGTCGGATACACAGTAGCCAACAATGTTCTTATATCACGGTCATCACCAACCAATCCATTACCCACTAGATTATCTGGGGTGAAAGTCTGGTTGTATACATTTCCATCTTCAGCAAATTCTACTTCTGGCATAGGACTAAACACAGACGCATTACTGCGTTCAGTTAATCCACGAACATCATTTGCACCTGATGTAGTAATAGTTCGGTCAAGAATTATTGGTCCGGGTGCAGGAGATGCAGCATTTTCATCAACGTTGAATTGGATCGTATCGAAATCATATACATAACCATCAAATTCATCGTTATAATATGAATCGGTCGATTCTCTCAATGAGAATCGAACTGGACTCTGAATAACAATACTATGGGTTCCACCACCCGCAGCGGACGTAATATCAATTGCAGACCCAAGATCATCAGACAATGTGATCGTGTCACGAACAATTGATGTTACGATGTAATCAGTTGTGATAGCCAACGGTGTAGGTAACGCACCTGCGGTATTTTTGAATCGAACAATATCACCAACCGATACATCTTTCCAATTAGAAATTCGAATGCTATCAAGATCAACATCTACATCACTGTCAGTGAATGTGGATGTATAGCGACCATGATCGGAAGCCAATACCATAGTGGCAAGTCCACCAGTTTGGGTAAGGCTAGATATAGTGAAATTCTCACACGCAAATGCTTGATATCCACCAAGTACATATACACGAGGTTGAGTCACATAGTTTCTATATCCACTCAAAGAACCAAGTGTATTGAATGGGAATGAATCAGTTTCTGGAATAACAGGAAGGGATACATCCAGTTCTATCTTAGCACCATCATGCAATTCAATTGGAGCAGGAAGATGAACAAACGTTTTCTTCGATCTTATTTTATTGCTTCTATTGATATTGTCAGTATAATCGATCAGTGAATTATCAACGAAAATAGATGTCAATGAATCAATATCAGTATTAACCGGATCGAATGGAACCGGAATCATATCATTATGCTGATTCAACTCTTCAAGCAAATCAGCCGTTAACATAGTTGGGTGCGTGAATGTTACATAGTCAGTTTCGGCGGCATTCAAATAAATATTGATACCATTCAAGCCAGCCGCATCCCATGACAAACTACTGGGAGTCCAAGATCCCTTAGGTACGATATCAGTTAACGAACCTTTCTTACGAGGATTAATGTAGTAATTAGTGACAGTACCTACAGTAACTGGGTATACAATTGACAATCCAGAGTTCAATGTGATACCAGCAATGTCATCAAGTGAATCAATTACTTCATCGTTATTGTACGGATCGAATACATGACGTTCGATAATAAAATTACCAGATCCAGTATCACTCAAATTTATTGGAGTACCACTTAGATCTGTAAGCTGAATATCACTACCACTTGGGTATCCGGGTGCTACTTTGTAGGTGGTATATTCAGCCAATCCACTAGGAAGTGTATTACCATCTTCTACACGGAATTGAACATAGTCACCTTCATACCAAGGACTTACTTCTGGTACTGTGATAGTACCGGGGCTACCCGCAGTAATATCAGTATCTGCCAGAGCCTGACCAATCAATGCAATACGATCAGGAACATTAAAATTATTCACGATGGATAGAGAATGTCTACCAACCATCGCCGAATTTTTCATATCCAATGTAATGTTATTGTGGTATGCATTATCACGATGATACCACAGGGTATCTATCATAATAGGACGAACCTCACTGTCAGTCGATGTAGCAGTACCTGTTACGGTCATTCTCCAACGTTCAACATCAGTGTCAACTGGAAGATGACCACCAGTTAGATAACCGAATGGTGATTCGTTCTCATATTCACTGTTATAAATGCGAGGATAATCTTTAAGATATGGAGATTTGTTGAAATAGCCAGTAAGTGAATTACTATGATGATTAGTCAATCCCCATATTGTATATTTGTTCTCCTGTGCAATGAGGGCTTTTTTTGCAGCCACAGCATCGGCATCATATGGATCGACAGTGCCATTGGTTCTATCAGAAGCTTTAACACTCTCTGGATTACCCAGTCCGAATCCATCAATAAATACGTTTTTATCTTTACCGGAATGTCCAATGTTAACTTGGCGACCACTTAATAACCAGCGGACGAAAGCACCATGATCGCTTCGGTTATGTTGACTTCCCTTAAATTGACCGAACTCTAATTGAACTTCGAGTTTTTCTTTCAAGAAATCGGCGGTCTCTTCAAGTGAATATCCTTTACGATAATGATTTAATGGATATCCATCGACATCCACATCATCACCATATTCACCAGCTACGTTATCATTTTCAGTTCCATCCCATTCATAGAAGAACCCATATAACTCCCATGAGGATGCTGAATGGGCTATATATAGAGCATTTTCATCACCATCAGTCTGAGCGGCGGCATATACTAGATCATTCTCAAGAATGTCATACACAGCAGTACCAGTTGCATCGGATGCTAAAGCAGATGGGATTTCATAACGGAACGATGAACCAGTAAGTTTTTCTATATCAAAAGTTCCATTATATCCAGTCACAGTAGCTCCTGCTATTGTGATCGAATTTCCAGTGGCAAATCCATTTTCATCAGTTGTAGTTACAACTGCAAATACTTTACCAGTACCGAGAGTAACACTTTCAATTGATTCAATATTATATGTGACAGTAGACAATCCACCTGTCGAAATATCAATGTTGCTATTAGTCTTTACACGAATATCTTTGTTAGATGTGGAGGCAAGATACAGATCTGCCCACACAATGCTTCGTGTAACATAATAACCATTCTGATCGGGATTGGTTTGTGATGTAAGATAAACGAGTCCGTTTTCTTCGGCTGTATAACGACTGGTAATAGAACCAGTAGCCGGAGTTACTGGAGTCGTTGCAATAGTGTATGTGAACTCATTAGATGCAGTTACTGTAATGGTATATGAACCATTGTAGTCGGTCTGAAGAGCACCAGCAATCGTAATAGTTTTTCCAGTCACGTATCCATGATCGGCACTAGTAGTTACCGTCACAGTGGAACCAATACGAGTGATACTGGTAACTCCAATGATAAATGTATACAATCCACTTAATGATGGAATGTTTGCATTGTACTCGGTATAGTCAACTACAAGTCGAGAACTTCCGTCAACGACATTGTTATATCCCATCACGAAATCGGGAGTGATTCGGGTGGGATTCTGATTACGCTCACCACTTACATTTCTGACAGGAAACCCAATAGGGCTGATGTTAAAATTACCCTGTCCATCATCAACGATTGGTACAACTGGTCTTGTTACGAGGTAGTGAATACCTTCTGCGAAATTCAAATCTGCCATATACGTACTTAAAAACTCTCTTTGATTAGAGTTTATATTAAAAGTACATTTTTATATAGCAGTTTTTTATGAATTACTGAACAATTCGATTCTTAAAGACATCATCTTCATCACCATTAAATCGGTATGGTGTAAGATTAGGTCTACTGAATGGATCTTGGAACATTGGGAACGCAGCGGTTTCATATCCAATGAATTCAGCATTCGGATTAATGTTTCCAATAACCTCGTCATTGATATCCAAATTCGCTGGATTCTGGGGATCGATGAAACCAACAGGACCTACGAAAACATGGTCTGGGAGCTGGTAATAATCGAATGTACACCACTTCTGATCCGCTTCACTGTATTTGAATGTTGCACGATAGCATACTGGCTTATCAGGAATGCTTACGTTTTCACCAAACATATAGAAATTAGTGGTTCTAGCCATCGAGAATTTAGCAATTGGTTCTTCGCATGTATCCGAATAGATGGTATCTTTATCGAGTGCACTATATACATAAATCTGTGACTTATTTACAATGTGGTCTCGTGTAGTTGCATCATTCAAATCAACATTAGGCCATATACGGAAGAAGAACTCATAAGTGAACCCGTCTTCTGGATAAGCTATACCACCATCACCGACATCAACGGTAACTGGAAGATAAATACACAATCCCTGATCCAAATCGGGGCCAGTATAATTTACGTAGTTGGTTGTCTTTGCCACATCAGGTCTGGTATGGTCAAAAATCATAGCAGCACTGTAATTCTGTCTCTTGGTGATAGGAACAGTTGTGTCAGTAGGTCCATATGTATCGGTTGTAGTCCAAACTGCGTTTTTGTCCTGTGGCCACATTGAGTAGTTACACGTGGAGAACAAATCCATACTTGGTTGATAGATAGATGAAGGTTCTTTAGTCTTGATAGACAATCTAATATTAATGTTCACACTATCATTACTTTCAACAGTACCAACATTACGAGCGATAATTTTTGATGTATTTGTTGTGGCCGACCATCTGAATACAGATGAGCTTATAAACGGGTTCGCAACAGGGATGGTGTATAGAATCATTTCTTCCCACGAACCTGTTGTGTCAGCACTCGGTGAGGTCGTGCTGTTCAAGATTGCTGTCTGAGCAACAAACAGCCTACCAGAGTCATACACATATTGACCCTTCACATAATTTAAGCCAACGCTGTAATCGGGTGCATACCAATCAAATGATGAACTTGCACTAGGAGCAACGGCTGATGATACATCAGTGGTATTCACAATGTAAACGTTTCCATTACTGCTATCAACTACCAACTCACCATAACGATAAGTTGCAGTAGAACTAGGTGTCCATGTCTTAATAAGTGCTTCAAAATTTGCAGTATCAGTATCAGGTGCCACAGTTGACGATTCAACATCGAAATAAGTTTTGTAGTAAACATCATCATATATTACGATGTTATCTGCTTTATATGATGTGCCTGAAGTCCATTCTTGCAATGCAACTGCATAGTACAATTCCCATGATGTGTCACCTGCATGTTCAACTGATGCACGAATTGTTACTATATCTCCCAGATCAGATGTATCCGGTAACAACGCAACTGTCTTTTTGGTAATAGTGAATGTACCATACCCAATATCAGTGATATCAATTGCAGATCCACTCTCGGTTTCAGATAACTGAATTTCGTTTGTAGTTGGTTTAGCAACGACATAATATAGAGTAGTTGCGGATAGTGGGGATGGAAGAGTTGCTCCCACATTAGGCTCAATCTTAACTGCATTCGTAACATCAAAATCACTGCCATTGTCAAGAGTCAATACATCAGTAGATATATTAACACCAGTCGCTGAATCAATTGATGCAGTTGTGAATAGTTTACTACCACCATATAATGCAGCTTCAAGATTGCAATCAACTGCAAATGATTTGGATGCAACTATACTATCAATAGTACAGTTGAAACTGCCCATGTCAAACACGGCTTTCTTTGACGGAATCTGGTAATCTTCAAACCAAGGATCTGTATCCTTAGTAAGACGAATGTTGACCGTGTCGGCGGTGGTATTGTTCCATTCAATCAATCCATTAAGAATTGATTGGTAGTTATAGTTGTTACGAGCAATATCACTACCTAGTTTTTCTAGTGGAAATGCATACCCGATATTTGAATTACTAGACATTGTGATCCCTTATTAACTTAACTTCTCGATCATAACAAACGCACATGAACCAATATTGAACAACGATGAATAGTCATACACATTAATCAAAATTCTTCGTGATGGACCCACTCGTGCTTTAACTCTATTAATACTACCCATGTCATGATCAGTATCCCATGCTCCGGGTGTAATCGAATCAGATTGGAATCCTCGTTTAAAGGAAGTGGATTTAAGATTAATGACAACCTGCTCCCCTGCATATGCAGCAACTTCATCTTTCAAGGCATTAAAATTGAACCGTAATGACATGATGCATGTATCATTGATGTAAGTATAACGAAGAAGTTTTACGATATTATTAATCGTGGTACTATCAGTAATTGTTACACTAAGTGCAGAAATTTCAATACTGGAAATTCCATTAACAGTTCCCGCTAAATCATACCACTTACCCATTTCTACACGATCTTCTTCCCATGCAAGAGTTTTGATAAATTCTTCGCTGTATGTACCAGTCGATGATTTGTTGAATTTAACATGTTGTAAATGTTGGTTGTCAGTTTCATTATCAAATATAGGCTGAATCAATTTATATCCAACAATTACCCCACTATCGAATTGTCCACTTGTAACTTGAATTAGTCTACTTTCACTACCACTAGGGAACAATGCTTCATATGAATATGCACCCGTTTTTATGATATGTGTATAGTCACCAGTACCATCATAGGTGAACCCAGTTAGGTTAGTAGATGTATACGTTGCATATACATTATGAGCCATCTGAGAACTATTGGTAGGCAATGCACCGAATGTATTACCGGATAGCTGAAGGCTACCACCCCACGAAAGACTCATATTGTTTCCGGGTGCCATTAATTGAAGACCATCTGAATATCCAGTTATAGCAACAGAACGACCCGTAATATTCATTGCATCGACTGCATGTATAGTAATATCGGACTTACCAGATCTTGTCGTAACAGCAGTGGAGAATCCAGATTTGATTACGATTGGAGCACTTCCGCTACCTGTAATCATGGTGGAAATTTGCGAATTTCCTTTATATAAAATCAATCCATGATTAAATGTCCCAGTTTGAGCACCATATGCCATATAGCTAGTATTGGCACCGATACGGAAATTGGCAAAATCCGGGGTTTTCATCTGAATGCGGTCGGTATACATCTCCATTCCACTGAACGTAGTTGAATTCCAACTTCCAGCATAAGTTCCATTTCTCTTACTTGCATTAAGATATACGGCATCATCATATATAGCCAATGCGTTACTGCGGCTCGAACTCGTACCATTACCAACGATCAAACGAGCATCAACTTCAATATAGTTGTAATGACCGAGAACAGTTTGCTCTTGTCCATTTGCAATATTGTTTGCACCCATTGCAACCGAGTTTAATCCGAAATGATATTCACCATCAGCAGAAATCAGACGAGCGACTTTGCCACCATCAACAATGCTAACACCATCAACATCAACATTCAATGTAATGATGGTGTAGTTGGCATTGATGTTATCAGGATTGGTATCAGGATTGACAAATTCAACTGATGTGATTGTGGCATCCTGAGTTTTGTAAATCTCTCCGTTTACGTTGCGATAAGTAAGTTTGGTTTCCTCTCCATCAGAAACAGTGAAATTGAACAGACGAACAATATCACCGACTGCAAATGATGTAACTACATTACCCAGAATAGTAATCGCATTACGACCAAACAATGTTCCTTCAGATGCACCAGTGCTGGTTGTGCAATCATCAGCAGAAATTACGCAGGTTGGATCAGATACATTATTAGATGGAAAGCCAAAGTCATACAATTGACTACCAACTATATTGGCTGTACCACCGATGGTAGCACCATCATCACCTATTACAGTGTTATATTCACCGCCGAGAATACCAATATACTCACCAGATCCAGTATTCAATACACCACCAACAACGGCGGCACCATGGTTACTTGCAAGATTTCGATTACCGATTGCAATTGCTGCATATGCATTGGTTGGAACCATACTGCTTACACCACCAGCAGTCGAGTACATACCACGTGCATGTGTATCAAATCCCCATGCAGTAGAATATGTTTCCTGAGCAGTTACATAGTTTGAGTATCGGTCGCCATTGCGTCTAGCTTTGGTTTTATAGGGAGCTTGGTTATACACTCCACCAAGGGCAATTGCAGAGGATTCAATACTGATCGAATCATCAGCAGCAATCGTCCATGAGTTACCATCCATTCTATGGTCTACGCCATCACCCGCATAGCCGAACGCTTCCATTAAATAATAACCGTTCGGGAACAAATACGTTGGATTCTGATTATATCTGGTAGTTGCCAGATTCTCATCGAATACTGGGGTTCTCAAATTCAATGGAATTGGAGATGAATTCGACACCAACTTGGGATTGTTCGAGTCACGAATCAATCCGAGCCAATAATCATCTACTGATTCTTGGGTCATTGTGTCAGCATTCAGATACAGGAGCTTTGCATGTTTAACAAGTGCGGTTGTGGTAGCTCCAAGTGTAACATTACCATTATCATCATGAACTTCAATCGAATCCTGATCCAGACGAAGTTCATCGAACCCAAGTAGGGTTTTTTGATTAATTCCAGTAAGTTCGGTCGTTTCAGTGGCAAATTCGTTAATCTCCCACTGTTGATAGAATCGATATAGTCGATAGATATCAATACGATCCAATGTAATTTGCACTCCAGCTCGATTCGCTGTATATCCCTGAGACGATCCACTGACAACAGTAGATCTAATCAAGGCATTGAGAATAGTACGAGAGTTGTACGTCAATGCATCGATTTCTTTTTGTAATCTGTCTAAACCACCACGCATAATTATCCTATTTATTTCGACCAACATGCTGAAACTGCATGACGAATAAAACTTTCTTATAGTTTATAAAATCAAAACCATTGTGATATGATAAATAAACAAGTTTCATGTACTAACATAAACTTATTTTCCTTATGAACTACTTGTCTTATTAGAGACAGGTATCTGACTTCATAGTCTCATCTATTGATGACGGCTCCATCAGTTTTTGTTTATAGTCCGAGTCGGTTCCCGATCCAGACTTTAATATATTTAGCCCTTGAGTGAGTATATTGATCGCAGCGTTTATATCTCGGTCATGTGAGGTTCCACATTCAGAACATATCCAATTACGATCAGAAAGTTTCAGATCGGTTTTCTGCCATCCACATGACGAACATGTTTTTGAAGATGGAAAAAATCGATCTATTTTTACCAATGATCTACCATACCATTCAGATTTGTATGTTAACATACTGACAAACATATACCACGAAGCATCTTGGATATGTTTAGCTAATCTACGGTTTTTTAACATTGTTTTCACACTCAGATCTTCAATACAGATAACATCGTGGTTCTTGATAATATCGGTGCTGATCTTATGTAGTGTGTCTTTTCGTTGGTTTGAAATCTTTTGATGTGTTCGAACTACCTGTTCTTTTCGAATTCGGTATGTTCTCGATCCGCTAGACTTCACTTTACTCAACTGACGTTGTTGATATGCGAGTTTCTTCTGAGACTTAATGAAATATCGGTGATTTTCGTACTTTGTACCATCACTAAGAATAGCATAATCCTTTATACCTAAATCGACACCAACTTGACTACCAGTTTTCGGTAACTCCTCGATATCAGTTTCACAGGTAATCGAACAATAATAATTACCCGAGTTCGTTTTGGTTATTGTAACAAAACATATATCACCATCAATTCGATCATCGCCAACTAATTTAAGTCCTTTAACAGTTCCCTTATTGAATTTTGGAATGTACAATTGATGATCTTCAACCTTGATATGCTGCGGAACCGTAAAAGAATTCTTTCCTATCTTCCTTTTGTATTGGGGGAATGATTTCTTCTTCTGGAAAAATGAATTATACGCTTTATCCAACTGTCGAAGTGTGTATTGAAGAGTCTGTGAATTAACTTCCGATAACCATTCGGTAGCAGGATTCTTTTTCATCTCTGTCAATATCGTAGCACAGTCATAGTATGTCAGTGATTTCTTATCACAATTCTTATTCTGAAGATAAAAGTCATTCCTCATTCGGAGAAAGTGATTATATACAAATCGATTGTGGCCGAAATGCTTAGACAATAAAACCTCCTGTTCTACTGTCGGATACATACGAACATTATATGACTTGTAACGCTTCATATAATACAATATATGTCAATCGAGCCTAGATTATTTACAAAATATGGTATAATTTGTAACTCATTAATAAGTTTAATAATATTGCCCATCACCACGGGTAAAAGTGCTTCGAGTGGGCGGATGTAAATCCAATATCTCGTCTGGTTGTAACACATCTTTGTATTTCAAAGCGGTTTTGCATGCTTCAAGTGCATTCAGAATAGCTTTTCCATTGTAGATGGCACCATTCAACCATAATTTATAGGTCTTCGGTTTCTTACACCCACGATATTTACGCAAATATTCCTGTGCTTTCTCGTACTCTTCTTTCCGCATATGATATCGAGCCATATAATAATGACCCTCAACCCGATGTGGATTATGTTCGATCATCTGAGTAGCCATATCATATAGTTCTAGATCGGCTTGGGGACCTTTGATCTGATCGACTATGAGTTCAGCAATCGATTCCATCGATTTGAAATATTCTTCATCGAACTCATTTCTGAATGAATGGGTATACACTCGGCGGCGAAACCATTCCAGTGAATTTTTGGTGTCATGCATTTCTCGGTAGGTCAATGCAATGTAAAAACAGATACGAGCAGTAGGTCTAATTGCCCATTCTTTCAATAGCTGCCGAATATTACGGGTCAGATTTCGCTGTTCTTTATGGTTGTCAATCGGACTCCCGATAAAGTGGCGGGTAAGTTCGGTAGCGTTTGTGAATGCCATGTATTCATGTATTCGACCAACCATGCTACTTTGAACACGTGGACCAATTCGAGTCCGAACGAACGCAAAATTCTTTGACAATGCTGTCGGCATGGCGATATAAACATTCTTATTCTTATTGGTTATGTCAATGAATTGTTTTTTAACGTCTCGTTGATTAGTGACTCGATCAGTTGCATCTAACCACATAACGAAATCTTTGGTTGCTTGACGAATTGCATGCGTTTTTGCTCCACCAAAGTCAAAATCACCATCGGTATCATGGAATTGATTGCCTACACTAAATAATTTTACTGCATTCTGTGCATTGTACTTGCGAGTCCACGAATTAACGACAGAAAGGGTCCCATCAGTGGAACCCGTATCTACGATGATAATTTCATCTGCGAGAACAGTTATGCAGTCAAGAGCTTGAGCGATTTGCTGCTCTTCGTTCTTAACTACAAAACAACATGACAGCGTTGATCTTGCCATAGTTAGTCATCAACAACGATCAACTCAAGCACTCTCCAGATTTCCCAATGAGGATAAATGTTTTCTTTCGCAATATCAGGTACATCATCAACCTTAACGGTACGAAGATTGATATCAATTGTCTCATTAAGGAAATCAAACTTTTCCTTTTCAATTGCGTGGTACTCATCAATCGCATCAGCGTATTCTTCTTTGAGTGCATCAAACTTTGCTTCGATTGCTTGCTTCTTTTCTTCTTCAAATGAAGCGATTTCATTTACATTCTGGACACCGAATTCGGTATACACAGCGGTTTCTTTCTGCTTGTATTCCTTGAATGCATCGGGCACGGGGAATGCAGCATTAATTTCATCAATTTCAGCTCCAGTTACCTTCAGGTTACTTGAGGTTGCGTAGCGAAATCGAGCACCAATTGGCATATCATAATTGGTCGTCTTGAGAACATGATCTAGTTCTACTACATTCTTTCTGGTCAGTTTCATGGGTTATTCCTTTATGGTTTACCTAAAAAATATATTTCTATGGAGCCAATTACCAATATATGTTAAAGATATGAATGAAATAAAAAATGCTGATGTTACTCTATTGAATTTCTGCAACTTCTCATGTGACTATTGCATAGCAAATTCCGAGAAACACCCCCTCCATCTTAATGAAGATGGCACCATAAAAATTCATGACCTCCGATATAATGGACTAGGGTATAAAAACCCATTCACAGCTAGACAAAACGGAGTCCCTTTCGAAAACGAAGCTTTCAATAAGACAATTGAAGGGATTGCACATCCACGGGGTCACTTTCTCGATTTCAAGGCGTTTCTCAGATTTGCCCGAAAGTATCTGAGTGACTGGACGATAACCATAACTGGAGGGGAACCCCTGTATTATCCAAAAGTAGACGATTTTCTGAAAGAACTCAGCACGACTAATAAAATCGTTCTACTTACAAATCTTAGTCTAATCAAAGGGCATAAAAATATTCTAACTGACATTCCAAAAGATCGAATCTATTATAGAGTCGGGTTCCATCCAGAACAACGAACTATAGATTCATTCAAGTCAAACGTAGATGTGCTGGTAACCCATGAAGTTAACTTTGTGGTAAACTATATTCTACATCCACAGCATATCGAGAACGGAAGTTATCAGTCCTATATTGACATGCTCAATGAAAGTGGTTATCCATATGAAATCACTCGATATGAAGGTATATACAAGGGCGAGAAATATAGCTGTCATGAACCTATGAAAGATTGGGAACAGATTATAATTGGAGAGCCAAGTGACCATTTATTGAACATTCCCTCCAATACCCCCGGATCGGCATTCATGTTGATACAGGCGGATGGTGAAATTTTCGAATGTGCTGGTAAAGGGCT
>Ga0265294_10003629_pt1 | contig 19650 bp, 20 predicted proteins | sample MunlanPumphouse3_FD_192504 | JGI IMG/M metagenome (GOLD analysis project Ga0265294, IMG submission 192504) | Groundwater microbial communities from a municipal landfill in Southern Ontario, Canada - Pumphouse #3 | ecosystem: Environmental > Aquatic > Deep subsurface > Groundwater | place...
GACAGCGCGTATTACAATTCCATTGTCCCCCACCATGTCGGTTCTGCGGGTGGTGAGCCTGCAGAAATCTATGCTGTCCTGTATTTTCCCGAGTAATACAAAAAATGCTAGACTGCTGAAGGCAGTGAGTCCCGTGTTTCTTCCGGGCTCGTTTTTCAACGGTACGAGATGACTCCGTAAGCATGACCCGTCGGGCCTTGCAGCTCTTTTGTCGGCGTAGTGTTCCTGAAACCGTTATAACCATAATGTGTATGTTGAGGTACTCCATGATACAACCTGCCTTGCGAAACCAGACATTAGGGCAGATGCTGGACGAGACAATCAGCCTTTATCCCGACAACGAAGCGGTCGTCTATGTGGATAGAGATTTTCGACTGACCTACAAGGAATTTGGCGAGGTGGTCGATCAGGCTGCCAGGGGGCTCATGGCTCTGGGAGTCGAGAAAGGACATAAAGTGGCCGTCTGGGCCAGCAATATTCCTTTCTGGGTCACGTTGCAATTTGCTACCGCCAAGATTGGTGCCGTTTTATTAACGGTGAATACCGCGTACAAGAGTCATGAACTTGAATATCTGCTCACCCATTCGGAAACGGAACACCTTTTTATCATGGATGGATTCAGAGATACCGATTATATCCAGACAGTATACGATCTGGTCCCTGAACTGAAAACCCAGGCCCGGGGTTTTCTCAAGAGTGCGAAGTTTCCACACCTGAAACAGGTATTTTTTCTGGGGCCGGAAAAACATCGGGGCATGTATTCCATGCCGGAGCTCCTGGCCATGGGCCAGATGGTGTCTCAGAATGATTATCAGGCCCGTCAGGACAAGCTGGACCCTCAGGATGTGGTTAACATGCAGTATACCTCCGGAACCACCGGATTTCCCAAGGGAGTTATGCTGACCCATTACAATATTGGAAACAACGGGTTCTGGATCGGTGAAAATCAGCAGTTCACCCACAAGGACCGGGTGTGTATCCCTGTTCCCCTGTTCCATTGTTTTGGCTGTGTCCTTGGAGTGTTGGCCTGCGTGAGTCATGGGGCCTCCATGATCATTCTGGAAGGTTTCAATCCGGTACTGATCATGACGTCAGTGGAAAGTGAGCGCTGCACTGCCCTGTATGGTGTTCCGACCATGTACATTGCCATTCTGGAGCATCGTCTGTTTCCCAAATTTAATTTCAGTACCCTGCGTACGGGTATCATGGCGGGTTCTCCCTGTCCTGTCAGTGTTATGCGTCAGGTTATTGACAGTATGAACATGCACGATATTACCATCTGTTACGGCTTGACCGAGGCCTCTCCTGTTATGACCCAGACCCGGGTGCATGACGACATTAAAAAACGGGTTGAGACGGTGGGCAGGGCTATGCCCGAAATCGAAGTGGTTATTATTGATCCTGATACGGGCGAGCATGTGGCCACGGGCAGGATCGGGGAAATCTGTTGCCGTGGCTATAATGTCATGAAAGGATACTACAATATGCCCGAGGCTACGGCTGCTGCCATTGACAGAGATGGGTGGCTGCATTCCGGCGATCTTGGCGTTATGGATGAGGATGGGTACATAACCATCACCGGCCGGATCAAAGATATGATTATCCGGGGCGGCGAAAATATCTATCCGCGTGAAGTGGAAGAATTTTTGTATACCATGGAAGGGATTTCCGATGCCCAGGTGATTGGTGTTCCCAGTCGTAAATACGGGGAAGAGGTCGGTGCTTTTGTCATCCTTAAAGAAGGCTATGACTATGCAGCTGAAGATGTCCGGGATTTTTGTCGGGGTAAAATCGCCAGATATAAGACGCCCAAATACGTCCATTTCATGGATGCCTATCCCATGACAGCCAGCGGTAAAATCCAGAAATTCAAACTGCGCGAATTGTCCGCAACGCTTTTTCCCCAGGCGATGAAGTAGGGGGAGGAGTAAGTGCGCAGAGGTCAGTGCGCAGTAAAATGAGCTTTTGTACCACAACTATATGATGATGAAGAACAATCGTAGCATATATGGAGATGCCGCTTTAGCTGGTGTGCAGGGGATTATCTTTGATTGTGACGGAGTGCTTTTTGACTCCCGGGAAGTGAACCGGAGGTATTATAATGAACTCCGCTTTGCCCTGAACCTGCCGGCGCTGACCGAAGATGAGCTCGACTATGCACACATGCATACCGTTGCCCAGGCCCTGACAAGAATTATCCCTGAGGAACGCATGCCGGAAATGTATCTGGTGCGGGAACGGTTGAAATACCATGCTTTTATTCCCTACCTGACACCCGCTCCCGGGGTATATGAACTTCTTGACACCTTGCGGTCCCGAAATATCCGTTGTGCGGTGAACACCAACCGTTTGGATACCATGGAAACCATCCTCACAACCTTTGATCTGCGACAGTATTTTTTTCCGGTCATTACCGCGGCCAAGGTAACCTTTGCCAAACCTCATGCTGAAGGTATCCACGCCATTCTGGCGACCTGGGGGGTTGCAAAGAGCGGGGTGCGTTATATTGGCGATTCTGCCGTGGATGAAGTCACGGCCCGTAATGCACAGGTGGATTTCTGGGCCTACAGGAACGAGCAGCTGCTGGCAGACGTGCATGTTCACGATTTTTGGGATCTCAGACGACGATTTTTGGAGAGCGCGTTGGGCTCCCCGCGGAATCCAGGAAGGAACGGGACATAATATTTTGGGCGTACCGCATGAGCTTGATCATGGCTGGGAGATGCGTTGACGGCGGTGTGCGTCCAGAATCTGTCATGCATGCGCGCAGATGATCCAGTTGACGACAGGATGGCGGTACAGGTAAATGTTGTCTTCATAGCGATCCCGACTTGATTTTTAACGAGGTCTATGTTCCTTTTGCTCCATAGGAGGATTCATGTTCGTTTTTACCAATTTGTTGCAGGCCGTTGCCAGCGTGCTTGATACCTTGCTGTCCCTGTATTTTTGGGTGGTTATCATTTCTGCGCTGCTTACTTGGGTCAATCCGGACCCTTATAATCCCATTGTGCGTATTCTGCGCAATCTGACTGAGCCTGTTTTTTACAGAATCAGAAAGTGGATACCTTTTACCTATATCAGCGGGATTGATTTTTCTCCGGTGGTCCTTCTTTTAGCCATCCAGTTTGTGAAGATTTTTCTGATCAGAACCCTGTACCAATTGAGTGGCGTTTTCCCAGGGTAATCCTGGAGATGCGGTTAACATTTTTCATGATGTTGTTATAGTTTTTTTACAATGCTGCAGTTTGAAAGAGTTGTGTATATCACAAGATGGCCTCCCCAAGGGCGTGGATGTTTCGCTGGAGTAGCCTGGAAGAAAGGCATTGTTGGTGTGCTGGACGAAAAATTCAATTCTTTGGGATGGATCGAGAATGCAAGGTGTTGTATGTAATTGTCTGTCGTCCCTTTTTGTTGAGGACGGTACCAAAACGCTTTATGCGTCCAGGAATCGAACGGATGTGCAGCAAAAAGGTTAACCCAGCTCATGCTGAGCTGATATAAACAACAGGAGTAGGGCTATGGAACAACGTGATCTTGAATTGATTGCTCAGTATTGTGACCAGGATGAGGAACTCAAAGCGTTGTGGGAACAACATATTGCCTTCGAGAAATATCTGGAAAAGATGTCTTCCAAACCCTTTTTGACTCCCGAGGAAAATGTCGAGTTAAAAAGTATCAAAAAACAAAAATTGGCAGGAAAAACCAGCATTCTAGCCCTCATTAAAAAATACAAAAAATAAGCAGATAGTGTGTATACCGGTAAAATAGAGCACCTTTGGACGGAAGAGGAGCATGCACCCATGGAGTTGACTGGAGCCCAGGTTCTGCTGGAAAGTTTACGCCGGGAAGAGGTCGAAGTGATTTTCGGCTATCCTGGCGGAGCGACGATCGATATCTACAATGAAATGTCCAAGTACCCATTCAAACATGTCATGACCAGGCATGAACAGGCTGCCGTACACGCGGCCGATGGGTATGCACGGGCATCGGGAAAGGCGGGCGTCTGCCTGGTCACCTCGGGTCCCGGGGCGACAAATACCGTCACCGGTATTGCAACAGCCTACATGGATTCGATACCGATTGTGGTATTTACCGGGCAGGTACCCACCTGCCTGATAGGTAATGATGCTTTTCAGGAAGCTGATATCGTCGGGATCACCCGACCTTGCGTCAAACACAATTTTCTTGTGAAAGACGTGAAGGATCTTGCCCTGACTATCAAACAGGCCTTCTATATTGCTCGTACCGGCAGGCCGGGCCCAGTCCTCGTGGATCTCCCCAAAGACGTCATGCAGGCCAAGATCGAATACGAGTATCCTGGCGAAATCCATATGCGCAGTTATAGTCCGCATTACGAACCCAATGCGCGGCAGATAGGCAAGGTGATCGACCTGTTGCGTTTTACCAGAAGGCCGCTCCTGTTTGTCGGAGGCGGGGTGATCGGTTCCAATGCTTCGGAAGAATTGATCTGGTTGGCTAAAAATCTTCATATCCCGGTTATCGGTACGCTTATGGGCTTGGGAAGTTTTCCCGGAAACGAGCCCTTATGGTTCGGCATGGTGGGCATGCACGGAACGTATGCTGCCAATATGGCTATAAATAATGCGGATCTCCTTTTGGCCGTAGGGGTCCGGTTTGACGATCGGGTAACAGGCAAGCTTAGTTCTTTCGCGGAAAAAGCCAAAATCGTGCATATTGATATTGATCCGACCTCTATCCGTAAAAATGTTTCCGTTGAAGTGCCCATGGTCTGCGATTGTCGTCGTGCGCTCAAGGCTCTGCGTTCGGAAATTGATGCCGCCGGGGAACCTGTAAACTGGGAAGAAAAACACGGGGACTGGATCGGAAAGATTCAGGCATGGCAGAAGAGTCAGCCCATGTCCTACGAGATCAACGGAAGCACCTATATCAAACCCCAGATGGTGATCGAAAGCATTTATGAGCTTACCAAAGGAAGAGCCATTATTGCAACGGAAGTCGGCCAGAATCAGATGTGGGCGGCTCAGTTTTACAAATATCATAAGCCTCGGACATTGTTGACTTCTGGAGGACTTGGAACCATGGGGTATGGTTTCCCTGCGGCCATAGGAGCGCAGTTTGCCTTCCCGAGTTCTCTGGTTATCGATATTGCCGGAGATGGTTCCATCCAGATGAATATCCAAGAACTGGCCACTGCTGTCAGCTACGAGTTGCCGGTGAAGATCGTTATTTTGAATAATGGTCATCTGGGTATGGTCAGACAGTGGCAGGAGCTTTTTTACAACCGGAATTATTGTTCCACCTGCCTGCATAAAAATCCCGATTTCGTGGCCTTGGCCAAGGCGTATGGGGCGGAAGGATACAGGATTGAAAAACGTGAAAACGTCAAGGATGTTCTCAAACAGGCCTTTGCCACCAAGCGCCCGGCGATCATTGATGTTCTCGTTGAGCCGGAGGAAAATGTGTATCCCATGGTACCGGCCGGAGCATCCCTGACGGATATGTTGCTTGTATAGACGTTTTTTTGCAATCCATCTCTCCCGGAAGTGATCTCCGGATTTATTTGAGGAGTGTTCCCATGCGCCATGTACTTTCCATTCTGGTGGAAAATGAACCAGGTGTCCTCTCTCGTGTTGCAGGCCTTTTCAGCGGTCGGGGGTTCAATATCGAATCACTTAATGTCGCCCCTACTCTGGAAAAAGAGGTCTCCAGAATGACGATCTGCACCACGGGTGAAGAGCAGATTATCGAGCAGATTATCAAACAGCTCAGAAAACTGATTACAGTGATCAAAGTGGTCGACCTGACCCATCTTCAGGCAGTGGAACGCGAAATGGTCCTGATCAAGGTCGGGGCTGAGGATTCCAAGCGGGCCGAGATATTGCGGATTGCAGATATTTTTCGGTGTAAGGTTATTGACGTGGCGGCCTCGGAGCTGACTCTGGAAATTATCGGTGACCAGGGTAAGATCAGAGCGATCATTAATCTGCTGCAACGGTTTGGTATCAAGGAAATCGCCCGGACAGGCACCGGGGCGTTGCGCAGGAGCATGCAATTTGAAGACTAGGGTTCCCTCGGAAGCCATAACCATTGCCGAAGATGGTTGTGATAGATGGTTATGCCGTACGAAACTGAGGTGAATGATATTTTATATGATTTTCAGCACAGCCCCCGACCTCCTGGACGTATGCTAGCGGCCTATGGGAGGGGCAGACCCGTGTGTCTGCATGCGTTTGAACAGTATAAACGCGGATAGGGAGCGGAGCCGATGCTCGTGACATATGTTACAAACAGTATTGTGGTTTTCAAGGAGAAACTATGAAAGTTTATTATGATCAGGATGCAAATCTGGACCTTTTGAAAGGGAAAACCATTGCCATTATCGGTTATGGCAGTCAGGGACATGCCCATGCCCAAAATCTTCGTGATTCTGGCCTGAATGTTATCGTTGGCCAGCGTCCTGGTGGAGCCAATTACGATTTGGCCAAGGAGCATGGCTTTGCGCCCATGAGCGCGGCTGAAGCCACTAAAAAGGCTGATCTTATTATGATCCTCGTTCAGGATCAGTATCAGGCAGCGTTGTATCGTGATGAAATCGCGCCCAATCTGTCTGCAGGTAATGTTCTGGCATTCGGCCATGGATTCAATATCCATTACGGTCAGATTGAAGCCCCCAAAGATGTGGACGTGATCATGATCGCCCCCAAAGGTCCCGGCCATCTTGTGCGTCGTGAATATGAAAAGGGCGGAGCCGTTCCTTCTCTTATCGCTGTACACCAGGATGCTTCCGGCCATGCCAAGGACATCGCTCTGGCCTATGCCAAAGGCATCGGTTCCACGCGTTCAGGTGTTCTGGAGACAACTTTCAAGGAAGAGACGGAAACAGATCTTTTCGGTGAGCAGGCTGTTCTTTGCGGCGGCGTGAGCGAGTTGATCCGTTCCGGCTTCGAGACTCTGGTTGAAGCCGGCTATCAGCCTGAAATGGCCTTCTTCGAGTGCATGCATGAGATGAAACTTATCGTTGATCTCCTCTATGAAGGTGGTTTCAAACGCATGCATTATTCCGTCAGTGATACCGCCGAATACGGTGATTATGTCACCGGACCACGGATTATCGGCAAGGAAAGCAAGGCAGCCATGAAGCAGGTTCTGGCAGAAATTCAGGACGGTACCTTTGCTACCAACTGGATTCTGGAAAACAAGGCCGGTTGTCCTTCTTTCAAGGCCAAACGTCGTATCGCCCACGAACATCTGATTGAAGAAGTCGGGGATAAATTGCGGTCCATGATGTCCTGGCTCAACAAATAGTTTTTGGATAACAATGCACTCATCTGCTTCGTAAAGTGAATTCTTAGCGAGCTTGCGAGGTTAGAAGACCTTACACCTGTTGTGCTACGAGCTTTTAAAATCCTCATGTACGAGGGGTACCCTGCGGTTTTAAAAGCTCTTGCGCCTCGCATCTAAGCACATTTTTATCCAAAAACGTGCTTAGATGCAGGGAGATTTTTACTCTCTGAGTGAAATGGTTAGGTACGCACGCGGTCGAACCACATACCATCTCTTGCAGCGTTGATAGATGGGCGTGCTGTTGGCCACGTAAGACCACAAAAAGGGGAAGACGATCATCGTCTTCCCCTTTTTGTGGTCTGGGATTTGGGTATTTTGTTATTTACCCTCGGGTTTTGGGCTTGAGGGCGTCAAAGGCCAGTACCAGGAAAAAGGTTACCGTTGCTACGGCAATGATGGCTGCGCCCGTGGTAATATTATATGTATACGACAGGGCCATGCCTGCGGTGCAAAAGACGATGCCCCAAAGGGATGCCTGGATCATCATGGAAAAAAGGGATCGTGATGTTCTTCCTGCAATGTAGGGGGGGATGGTCAAGAGGGCAATGACCAGGATGAGCCCCACGACCTGGATGATCATGACCACGGACAGGGCGACCATGGCCAGTTGGACAAAATGCATGAGCCCCACATGAACTCCCTGGGTCCGGGCGAATTCCGGATCAAAGGCCAGAATAAGAAATTCACGGTAGAACAGGGTGATGGCGATTATGATGGCGATGACCAAGCCGACCATGATCCATATCTCCGAACGGGGCACGGTGAGAATACTGCCGAAAAGATAACTCATGAGGTCGACGTTGTACCCAGGTGTGATATCCAGCAGGATAATGCCCAGGGCCATGCCTGCAGCCCAGAGGACCCCGATGATGGTGTCCGAGCGCTGGGGATTTTTTAGGGTCACTCCGGCCATGATAGCCGAAGCGAACAACGTGAATCCCATGGCGCAGGGCATGACCGGGAGACCGAAAAAAAAGGCCAGTCCGATGCCGCCATAGGCCGAATGGGCAATGCCGCCAGCCAGAAAAACCTGCCGGTTGACGACCACCAGAGAGCCGATCATGCCGCAGACAATACCCGCAAGAATGCCGGCCAGCAGGGCGTTTTGCATAAATTCATGAGCGAGAGCTTCGAACATTTTTTAACCTGACATGGGAAGGTTGAGGATGGTTGACACGTCGTGCATGTATTCGGCCATGGGACAGGTATGCTCATGAGCCCCGTAGAGCAGGGAAAGCATTTCCCGGGTTAGTGTGCCTTCCCGGTTATGGATCAGGCGTTGATTGACGCAGACAATATCCGTCACCTTGGAGGCAACAATGCTCAGGTCATGGCTGACCACGATGATGGTCAGGTTTTTTTTGAGTTTATCCATTAATTCAAAAAAGCAGAACCGTCCTTCAGGATCGATATTGGAGGTGGGTTCGTCAAAGACCAGCAGTTCGGGATTGTCCACTAGGGCCCGGGCGATGAACACGCGTTGGCGCTGGCCTCCGGAAAGGCGATCAATGCGCCGGGTATACAGACACGGGTCAATACCTGCCTTTTGCAGTGCTGCAGCTGCCAGCTCCCGTTCTGCATGTGTATACACAAAGGTACGCCGCAGACAGGTATGTTTGAGCCCCATGAGCACGACTTCCATGACCGTGATGGGAAAATCGGGCCTGGATGACGCGGATTGCGGAACATAGCCGATGCGCTTGGTCCCGTGTCCCGGCGTGTGACCAAAGACCTGAATGGCCCCCGAGTCAGGATGTAACAGCCCCAGCATAAGTTTAAGCAGGGTTGTCTTGCCGCTTCCGTTGGGGCCGACAATGGCCATGAATGATCCCTGGGAAAGGGTCAGGTCGATATTTGTGAGTATGGGGGTGTCCCCGGTGTAGGAAAAACTCAGATTCTTGATAGCAATGGCCGGGATATCGGAAGCATGTATGGACATGATCAGCGCAGGGCTCCTTTGATGATCCGGGCTGTTGCCAGGAGATTTGCGGCCCAATCCGGAGCCAGAGGGTCAAGGCGGACAACACTGCCCTGAATGCCCCGGGCGACCACAGAGGCGCTTTGTCGGGAAAATTGAGGCTGGGCAAAGATGGTGGTGATCTTGCGGGCCCTGGCCCTATCAATGAGTGCTGCCAGTTCTCGGGGACTTGGCGATTTGCCTTCAATTTCCACGGGCAGCTGGATCAGCCTGTAGGCCCTGGCAAAATAGCCCCATGCAGGGTGGAAAACTACGAAATGTTTGCCTGGGGCATCGGGGCCCAGCAGGGAGCTGATCTGTTGGTCCAAGTGATCCAGACTAACGATAAAATGGTCATATTTTTGGATGAAGACAGGTGCGTGGGCCGGATCGGCTGCGCACAGGGCATCTTTGATGTGCTGGGCCTGGATTTTTACCAGAGACGGGTCCAGCCAGATGTGCGGGTCGAGGATTTCCTGCCCATGGGGTTGCTGAGATGAGGTCGAAGCATGGCCATGGAGATGATGTGCCATGGGGATTTTAGCGATGCCTTCCTGGGTACGGATAACACGCATGGCCGGGTTTGCCGCCTGTATTTTTGGGAGCCACACGGTTTCAAAGGGCACGCCAATGGCAAAATAGAGTTGTGATGACGACAGGGCTACCATCTGATCCGGTTTGGGTTCATAGGTAGCCGGCCCGGCCCCGGGGAGGACCATAACTGAAACCTTGGCCAGGTCACCGGCAATCTGGTGCACAAAATAGGCTTGGGGCAGGATACTCACCGTAACGTGCAGGAAGGGAGCAGCCATGAGCGGGGCCGACAGGGGAAATAAGAAAACAAAAGCGATAAGAGCCAGTATACGTTTCACGGTATGCCTCCAGAAAGGGAACTATGTATAGCATGGATCGCGCAGAGGTGCTGCTGCGCAGAGAAAATAATTCGTTGGTTTGCAGGTAAGAAAGTATCCAGGTGGAACGTTTTTTATGTCTGTAATGGGGACTTCTTTTTCGTAGTATTGGTACGCAGTGGGCGTAAAAACTATTCTTTATTCATGAATATGATGCTGTCAATGACTCCTGCGTGGTAATGTATCCCTGGGTCAAAAATGGCACATCAGGCAATGCGTATTCTGTATCCTCTTATCTGCGCTTGGGTATCTTATTCCGTGGTTTCAAAACCAATGTTCCTGATGGCGGCATGTACGGCGTCCATGTTCACGGGGCTGTCTGAAGTAAAGCTGGCCGTTTTATGCGCCAGGTCAACGCTGATTTCCTGGAGCCCTTCAATGTTCTGCAGCGCTCTGGTAACAGATTGTACGCAATGCTGGCAACTCATTCCCTGTACGTTGATGGTGGTCTTGTCCATAGTGATCTCCGTAATGAGGTATAGAGGTTTCGTGTCTTTTCCTGTGCTCGAAAGGCCGACCCGAGGGGCGGCCTTTCGAGCACAGGAAATACGGATTGCATTTCCAAGGGCGGTCTCAATGCTACATTGGTGCGACACATTGAATCTGACGAGACATCACACTAGCGGTGATGTCTCCGGGCGAGAAAAAGTCCTTTGCCTGGAATTTATTCCCTTGCGCCCAGGCTCAAGGCATCCAGAAGCGCGTGCATGAGCGCATTGATCTTCTCAAAGCGTGCGGGCTGTGCCATGATCATTTCCGGAGTCTGGACATAGGGAGCGGGGACCATTTCATCCTGGCCATGCAGGATCAGACTGCGGGCACTTGCGGGTGTTGTTTCCAAATGAAACTGGAGTCCCAGAACCCGGTCTGTGTACAAAAAAGCCTGGTTTTTGCAGGCCTGACTGGATGCGAGCAGCTGCGCATTTTTCGGGAGAGAAAAGGTCTCTCCGTGCCAGTGGAAGGCCTCCATACTTTCGGGGAGTGCTCTGGTGATACTGTTTTTTTGGGCGTTTGGGGTTGCGTTAACAGGAAACCACCCGATTTCCTTCTTCTTGTTTGGATAGACTTTGGCCCCGAGCACGTGGGCGATAAGTTGGGCCCCGAGACAGATGCCAAGGATAGTTTTGTCCGCCTTGATGGCCTGGGAGATGAAGGTTTTTTCCGCTTCAAGCCATGGGTATGTTGTGCTGTCATGAACGCTCATGGGACCGCCCATGATGATCAGCATGGCGAAATCCGTCATGCCTGGGAAATCGTTGTCCTGATATAAACGCGTGGTTGTGACACTGTGATCGTTTTTTTCGGCCCAGGCTGCAATGGAGCCCAGACCTTCAAAAGGAACATGGTGCAGGGAATGGATACGCATGGGGATCTCGTAGCATGTAGGTTGTTGTTCCGTGGAAAAGGTATCGGTGGATCAATGACCTGTTAGGCCAATGCCTGATCCACAATTTCCTGGGCCTCATTCTGGATCAGGCGCAGATGTGCCGTGCTTTTGAAACTTTCCGCATAGATTTTATAAATTTCTTCCGTCCCGGACGGGCGGGCCGCAAACCAGCCGTTTTGGGTGATTACTTTCAGACCGCCAAAGGGAGCGTCATTGCCGGAGGCTTTGGTCACCTTGGCCAGGATCGGTTCTCCGGCCAGAGTTTTTGCCGTGACCATGTTCGGGGACATTTTTTTAAGGGCGGTTTTCTGCGTAGGGGTTGCCGGAGCCTGGGTCCGTTCATAGACAGGGCTGCCGAATTGTTTTTCCAGATCCTTATAACGTTCGGCAGGATCTTTGCCCATGACGGCGGTCATTTCCGCAGCCAGAAGATCCATAATGATGCCGTCTTTGTCTGTTGTCCAGACCGTACCGTCGTGACGTAAAAAGGACGCACCTGCACTTTCTTCTCCGCCAAAACCACAGGTTTCTTTCAGCAGGTAGGGGACAAACCATTTAAATCCTACGGGAACCTCAATGACGGTCCGCTTTTGGGCTGTGGCGATGCGGTCGATCATGGCGGTGGTAACCATGGTTTTGCCAATGGCCAGAGATGCCGGCCAGAGAGGGCGTTTTTCAAAGAGATAGGCAATGGCTACTGCCAGGTAGCTGTTGGGATTGAGCAGCCCCGCACTACGGGTGACGATACCGTGGCGGTCATAATCCGGATCATTGCCAAAGGCGATGTCAAAACGGTCTTTGAGTTCAATGAGGCCGGCCATGGCATAGGGAGACGAGCAGTCCATGCGGATTTTGCCGTCCCCGTCCAGGCGCATGAAGGCAAAGGTCGGGTCCACCCGTCGATTGACCACCTCGATATTCAGTCCGTACATCTCGGCAATGGGGTCCCAATAGGCTATGCCCGAGCCGCCCAGGGGATCAACACCGATATGCAGACCGGCCTGCTGAATGGACTGGAAATCGATGATATTTTCAAGGTCCCGGACATACGGCATCACAAAATCGTACTCATGCACGCAGGACGAGGTTGTGGCCCTGTGGTACGGCATACGCTGTACGTCCCTGAGGCCATTTTTGAGATGCGCATTGGCCCGGTCGGCAATCCACGTGGTTGCCTCGGTGTCTGCGGGGCCTCCGCTGGGAGGATTGTACTTGAATCCTCCGTGCTCAGGAGGGTTATGGGACGGGGTGATCACAACCCCGTCGGCCAGCCCTGTTTTTCTCCCGTGGTTATGGGAGAGGATGGCGTGGGAAATGACCGGAGTCGGGGTGTAGCCGCCATCCTTCTGGATGAAGGTCTCCACGTTATTAGCCGCAAAGACTTCCAGCGCGGTGATGGCCGCTGGTTCGGAAAGAGCATGGGTATCTTTGCCCATATACAGTGGTCCGGTGTAGTCCTGCATGGCCCGGTATTCACAGATGGCCTGGGTTATGGCCAGAATGTGATGTTCATTGAAAGTGTTTTGGCAGGAAGATCCCCTGTGCCCCGAGGTGCCGAAGGAGACACCGTGCAGGGGATTTGCCGGGTCCGGTTGTTGGACATAATAGGCAGAAACAAGGGCCGGAATATTGGGCAGCAGGTCGAAAGGGACCGCTTGTCCAGCCAGGGGATGGGTTGGCATGTGACCTCCGGAAAAGGCTGAGCGTGGAGCCGGGTGATGCGGGAGCCGGTCGCAGCAGGCGGCGTACGAACAAAGAGAATCGCTGAAGGGGTGGGCATCCTGCCGGAATTACGCTGCGGTTGAGCGGGGCATGCAGAAAAGAACGCTCCGTTCCCCGGTGTCGTGTCCATTGCCGACAAAGAGCAGGAGACACGTCCGGCTACTCGCTTGAATCCCTGTTATAGTAGAGTTCCAGAGCCACAATGCCCACGGCGCAGATGATCATGGGGAGAATGACGTCTGTCAATTTGGCTCCAAAAAACAGAAAACCGAGGAGGCCAAGGACAAATACAAGGCCAAGTAGGCCGACAACTATATTTTTGATCATAACAAACTCCTTGTGTGGTATGGCTGCACAGTCCCCGTACATGCAGTAACAGGTGGGAACCATTGGTATACCGTTTTTCTCTGCACCGCAAAAAATAGAGTCCATTCAAGGCAGAGGGACTTGGGTTGAGAATATCGTATGGCAGTTCCGGACCTGATCCGTACCGGGGGAATTAGCCCTTGAAGGCGTCTTTTTTGACGGCCTGGTACCCTTGTTTGGTGAAATCTCTGGCTATGCTCCACCAGCATCTTCCCCGGATTTCCCAGAATCGGAGGACAGCCAGTCTGACAAAACGCCAGGTCAGTCTGCCGATTTCCCGGAGGCCCTGCCATATGGTGCACAGGGCTTGTTTGAGCAGCACCGTTGTGTCCCTGAATGCCTTTCCATGTGTATTCGGGGCCGGTTCGCAGGCAAAATGTGGAAGGTTCACAGGCTGTTCATTGTTTATGTCCATGCTAGAATCCTCTTGTTGGATGGCAGGATACACGCTAGGCTGGCCCCCCCCCTTGAGAGCCGTCCGTAACGGGGGGGATCATAGCAAACCTGTTTTATTTCGTATAGACAGAAGCTGAGGCGAGTTCAACAGATTTTTCAGGGATGTGGCAATCAGGCAACGAGGAGAGCAACGAGGATGTGGCGTTGAAAAAAATTGAGGGCGTGCCAAGAGCATGGGACCACGTGCCCGCTGAGGGGGCATCATGTGCCGATGGTCATGTACGAAAAAGCTCGGGGCAGAAGACACCCTCAACACAGCGTTTACAGCCTGGAGCAAAAGCAGGGATCGTCTTTTTCATCGTAGGAAAAGGTCTCGATCCTTGCGTCTGCACCAAAGGAATCCTGAAGGATGGCCTTGTACGCAAGGATTGAAAACCGCTTGCCGCCCTGCCACCAGTATTGTCCTTTGATGTGCCAGAATCGTCTGCCTTCCACGGCGCAGAAGGTTGCCGGATTGGGTATGCTTTGGATTGTTGTCATGGAGTTTATGTGGGCTCACAGGTTGGGCCGCAGGAGAATGGAATGATCAATTGTCGATAAAAAGACCATGTACTTGATGGTTGGGTTAACGTATCAAATGATGAATGTAAAATCTAATTCTCATGCGAATGGTGAGCGGACATTTTCCCTGTGTGTACCATCTTTTACGCCGCAGAGTTGGAAAACTATATTTTTATTAATAATTACGGAAAGATGATAATATTCCCTTGGTTGCGAATGAACATGAATTAGACTATAGCTTTTCAAACTTATTGTTTTCCCTATTTGTTTTCCCTATTTTCCGGTGCCAACAAGGATATTGCCATGTTCCCTGAAAAAAGAAATTTTTGTCAGGCATCTCAGGGATTCACTTTTATTGAGATGGCCATTGTCCTGATTATTGTTGGGGTTATTCTGTCCATTGGTGCGGCATCCTGGATAACCTTCATGGAAGGCCGCCGGGTGGCCAAGACCCGGTCCGTGCTGCAGCAGGCCAAAGATTGTCTGGTGAAGAGGGTAGTGTTTAATGAGCGGTATCCGAGAACAGAGGATTTCGGGGCGTGTATTAATGCAACAGGAAAGGATGGATGGAACCGGGATATTAAATGTTTGGTCGGAGTGAACAGCACTGGTACAACACTGGATGGAACAGATTTTGTCGTAACGGATGATGCCCGGAATCAGAACGCTACCGTACTGAATTATGACACGGTTCAGGTGATCACGGTCCAGGGAAACCAGACCAGTGTCGCGTTTGTCCTCTATAGTCTGGGGGACAATGGTCTGGCTGATGATACGTCCTATGACGGAGCGGACTGGATTCAGCCCCTAGCTGATTTAAGCACGACCCCGGATTTCACCCCATCAAACGATCCGGACGACGAGTTCGACGACATTTTTCTCGTGGTCAAATCCTACGAACTGGCCGCGGCCATCAAAAACGCTGTGGGGCATTGAACCGTATGCCAAGACGGAATTCTTCCCTGTCCATACGAAAATTCTTATCCGGGTTTACCCTGATAGAAGTGGCTATTGTGCTCATCATCATCGGCACCATCGCCTCGATCCTGTTGCCCACCCTCACCTCCACGGTCAAAAGGGGGAAAATAAGCGAGGCCCGGGCTGTTTTGTATGCGGTGCGCGATGAGATTATCGGATATGCGGTTTATCATAATAATACGCTTCCAAACAATGTTACGTTGGTTGGAAGCCCCGATGATCCCTGGGACCATTCAATCAGATATGTCGGAGACCCGAACGCGACGGTGACGAATCTCTGTGACCTTAACTCGACGGCATTGAAATATACAACGAAAAATAGTGTAGATGTTTCCGACGTGGCTTTTGTTCTGGCCAGCGATGGTCCCGATCACACCAAAGATGTGTCCCTGGGAGATGAGACGGATGGTTCAGTGCCGGACGATGATCTGCTTTTGTATGCGACACTTTATCATCTGCAGGCGATTTTGTGCGATCCTGGTGGAGACGGCTCTTCGGGAGACGAGGGGACGACGATCACTCTTGCTAATTTTGTGAATGCATTCTCTTCTATTTCCAATGCTGAGAAAAATAGTGATGAAAATTATATAGATGGTGTTGTGATTGATACTGATAATGCAACCATATCTCTTGGAAATCTATCAGGGTCAACCGACTCTACGTATGGATGTGTTTGGTATAATGGAACAACTTCTGATGATATTTGTGCAGATGGCAATTGTACTTTCGGCTCAGGCTTCCGGGCACATTTTGTTTTTACTGTTAAGAAAGTGGGTTCGACACTGGCCGATGGTTTTACTTTTTCGGTGATCAGTGCAAATTCTAATGTTGCGGACTCGTGTGGTGGCCCTGCTTCGCCCCTTGGATACTCTTCTTCCAACGGAATTAACACTAATTGGAATGCAGGTACGTATCCTTTTGTAAATCCGCCTAAGATTGGAATTGAGTTCGATTTTTTTACTTCTGGTCCTTTTCACGATCCATCGGGCAATGTTAATCATTTGGCGATTCTTTATTGGGGCGATGATGGCGCTGTTTCCACGCTTGATGATGACGTCGAGGAATATGACAAAAATCGAGGTGGAGATGATAACGATCATACTCCGTATATTAGCAATTCTGGAAATCCTTCGCCGCCTGATTATGTCCTTATTGACAATCTTAATGAAGATGGTTCTGTTTCATATGATGTCCGTGTTGAGATCAATCGGGCAAGCAATGAGAATGGGACAAAAAATTATACTACCCAGGTTTGGTTCGATTGCACAGATTGTAGCAATCTCAACAGTTCCAGTGTGAAGGAAGACTTCGAAGCAGAAGTGTATTCTAACGATACCATGACGTTGAACTCTACATGGAATCCCATGTTCGACAACGTTATGTTTGGATGGACAGAAGGAACAGGAGCCAATCATCAGATTGTGACTATTACAAATGCGACGTTCTTTTTCCCATAGGAATAAATGATGCGAAATGATTGTCCAGGTTTTTCCCTTATTGAAATGGCCATAGTCCTGATCATCCTTGGGATTCTCGCAACCGTACTTATTCCGCCCCTTGTTTCCAGTGTGAAGTACGAGAAACGGGCAGAGAACAAGGATGCCCTGAATGCATTGAAATTGAGTATTATTGGGTATGCCAAGGCAAATACGAATAACACACTTCCCGCTTCGTTGACTGGAGCCGTCGGGGACACCAATGATGTATGGGGAAGGGAGTACAAGTATCGTCGGGGCGTGAATGGAACAATTTGTGATGCTGGTTCGGATGCTGGAGTTTCATTGACAACGAATGACAACCGCACTGTCAATGGTACAGCTTTTATTGTGGCTTCACGGAGTCGCCATATCTCCGCTGGTGAAGATGCCAATTATACCTCCTGGGATTTTTCCGGTGATGATCATGACGATATCTATGAGTATGTTACGTTGTATCAGTTGAAGTATCTTCTGGGATGCACAAAATGACCAAATGACTAATGCCGTGTCATTGATTGCATGTCGTATAGATTGAAATAATTCAGCGCGTATGCGTTGTTATCCTGGGAACGCTGAGCGTCTGCTCGGCCTTTCGAGCACAGGAAAAGACAGTATGCTCCCGTTGCATTTCAAGCACTTTTCCCCCTTGGTTTGTTGCCAAATCAGAAGCGCGTTGCCGAGCAGACGCTCGGCGTTCCCGGGATACTACGGATTGCATTTCCAAGGGCTGATTCAATGCTCTACCTTGCTGCGACACGTTGAATCTGACAAGACACTATAGGACCTTTATTCCGCTGGATAAATATAACCACGCCAATCCTTTGGACGTTGTTTGCGTCCTATCCCATTTCAGCAACCTGAACTGATACCATGGTCCAGATGAAAATTTCCTGTAGCTGTTCAACACATATCAAAAATTTCTCGGATTCATGGAGGAACGGTTTCACCCTCGTTGAGATGGCCGTCCTGCTCGTGGTCACCGGATTTATCATTGCCACGGTTTTGCCACGCATCATTTCCGGCACAAAAAAGGATATGATGATCGAGAGCAAGCGGATTGTGCGTACGGCGCGGGAAGAGGTGTTGGGGTGGTATATTGCCAGTAGTCCTCATAAGTTGCCGAACTCTACTCAGTTTAACGACTCCATTGGTCATAGAATCGGACGGCGTAAAAGTCCGTTGACATATCATTATTCCAAAAAATTTGACCTGAATGCAACTTTGCCTGACAAAGAAAATCCCGATCCCGGGCCCATTGCTTTCTGGGTGGTGAGTCCCGGTGAAAATCATGCGTTTGAAGATCCAAAAAAATATAATGCACAGAATATAACCATTTCATATTATGATAATGGCGGATTTGACGATATTGTTGATTTCGTGACCAAGGAGTATCTGTATAGTTTGGGCAATGGTACTGATGATTCGTGTACTTCTTTTTGTGCCGGTCAAGTGCCGGATGATTGTACTTCTGAAGATTTTAAGCTCACTTCTAAAGAAAGAACTATCGATGCTGGTAATTGTATCAATGGAACCGTGGTGGTAACCGGTAGTGCTGTTTTGACCGTGGATGGTACCTTGATTGGCACTATTACGGTTACTGGGAATGGTAAAATTATTGTGAATGGTTATTCAGGAAAAATTACGCAAACTGGTAGCGGATCAGTCGAGGTGGGAGATGGTGGATGCCTCTGCGAATAATACGTTTTTTTCTATGCTGGATATAATATCATGACAAAAAATATCTTCTCCTCCCTCAATCTCTCCTACAACCCCTTCTCTCTGGCTACCAGCCGGCAGGGGTTTTACCAGACGGAGTCAACGCGACTCATTCTGGATGAGTTTGTGCATGGGATTCTGACCCGCAAGGGGTTTATGGTTCTTCTGGGGGAAGTGGGGGTGGGGAAAACCTCCCTGTCTCTTCAGCTTTTTGCAGCCTTGGAAAAGGAGCAGGTGGCGTTTGCCTGGGTGTTCAATACCGTTTTTACCAAAGAAGAACTGTTCCGGGCCATTGCGGATGATTTTGGGTTGGAGAGCAGTCCTTCCTTTACTCTTCTGGATTATCAAAAACAGCTGCATGCCTTTTTTCTGCAGAAATATGAAAAAGATGAAATCTGTGTCATCGTGGTGGATGAAGCCCATAATCTGAGCGATGAGTCCATGGAATCTCTGCGGATGCTGACCAATTTTGAGACCGAGGGTCAGAAACTGGTGCAGGTGGTGCTCATTGGTCAGCCTGAACTGGGGATGAAACTTGATCAAGAGAACATGCGTCAGTTGCGGAGCCGGGTTACCATTTACGAGATCCTTCCTCAGCTGAACCGGGAGGAGTTGGCCGGATATGTCAACTTCAAGCTGGCCGATGCCGGTTCTCAGATCCGGCTGGAAGGAAAGCCCCTCCGGTTGTTATGGGATCTTTCCCACGGGAATCTCAGGCAGGCCAAGCTGGTTATGGAGCGGGTTCTGTATGGCTGTGTGGCCTTCAGATCCAATGCTATCACAACGAAAATCATGCGCACGGCCATTGCAGAAGTCCTTGCTATCAGCGCTTCTCCCGGGCAGAGGGATACA
>Ga0265294_10003630_pt1 | contig 19645 bp, 9 predicted proteins | sample MunlanPumphouse3_FD_192504 | JGI IMG/M metagenome (GOLD analysis project Ga0265294, IMG submission 192504) | Groundwater microbial communities from a municipal landfill in Southern Ontario, Canada - Pumphouse #3 | ecosystem: Environmental > Aquatic > Deep subsurface > Groundwater | place...
AGGGTCCCGAAGAGCATGGTGCCCAGAAGCCAGGGGATATCCCGTCTGGATAATCTGGCCTCAGACCTCTCCCTGCCTGCAAAGGACATGAGGCTGGTCATGATGAGGAGGCCAAGCCCGCTGCCCATATAGATCAGGCCTGCCATCGTGACAGGCGGGACACTTGTGAGCATCAGCTTTGAGAGCTGGGTGCCGGCGCCAAAGAGGAGAGCACTGAGCAGACCGTAGCCTATGTAGATATTACAGGATGAACGCATGTTGTGCTGTGCCTCAAAGAGATCAAAAAAGCATGGGCCCGGAGGGATTCGAACCCACGGCCGTCCGGTTATGAGCCGGACGCTCCACCACTAAGCTACGGGCCCTTATTGGTGTATACATTTTTTCCTTCAGCCCATATATCTCTATGCCTGAAGAGGGGGATTCAGAGCCCCTACTGCCTCCTCCTCCAGAGCATAATGCCGCAGGTGGCGAGGATTGCAAGATACCACGGCAGAGGGGTCTCTTCTTTGCTGAAGTCGAGGGTGATCTCACCCACGCCGCCGAGCTGCTTATCCTCAGGCACACTCTTACCCACGAGTTTCAGGGGCCAGTCAGGGCTCTCTGGATCAAGGGTCTCGTTGTCCTTTGTGTTCGCGATTATATAGCCGGAGCTCTGCATGATCTCAGAGCTGCTGAGCTCGACAGTCTGGTTGTCGTGGCCTGTGAGCCTCACAGTGTAGAGGTTATTCTCTGCGAGGGTCGTGTTGTAGGCCTTGTTGTTGACCAGGTTCTCGTCATGCATACAGTCGTCATCCACCCAGCCTGCAAACAGGAAGAGGGGCATGCCAGCCCAGACGTGGCCCTCAGAGTCTGTCCACTCAGCCAGGTGACCACCGCCCCTGACGCCGCAGGAGAGACCCTGCTCCATTGCTTCCCTTGAGATGGTGTCATTGAGGTGGCCATGCAGGCTGAGATTCCAGCCATTCTTTGCAGGCGGCAGGATCTCAAGTGTCCTGACCTTCCTGACAGCCAGGCCTGAGGCTGCAGGGTAGGCTGTGCCCTCGCACCAGTAGAAACGCCATGATGAGGGGTTGATGCACTCCTTCATATCAGTGGTTCCGAAGACAGCATCGTCTGTAAGGAAGAAGAGGCTGTAGCCGGCCCTGTACGCCGGCATGCCGCCCTGGAGGCCTGACCACCACGAGAGTATGGCCTCTCCCTGCCTCTTCTCTGGATTGTAGATGTTCACATAGTCGAGCTCGACTGCATAGTTGTCTGTGGCAGTCAGCAGCACCCTCTGGCCAGGCTCCATGCCGCCCACAAGCTCAGAGAGATCTGAGATGGCGCTGCCCTTCACCACATCGCTGACCTTGGCAAGGTTCTTGTCCTCTGCCGGGTTCCAGAGGTCATCTGTGTCAAAGGTCGGGCCCTGGAAGTAGTATTTTGTGGAGCCATCGCCATATACAGGCAGGTTCTTCTCCATCCAGTCAGGGCTGACAGTGGTCTCATTAAGAATGGTTCTGCCGTCCTCTGCGTACTTTATGATCCTGAGGGGGGCGGCCTGTCCGGCAGCATTTCCGCCGATGACCTCAATCCTCATGATATTCCCTATCCAGTTATCCTCATTGACGTCATCGCCCACAAGCAGGAGAGGGGCGATCTTTTTGTCGCCGTCCTTCTCAGGCAGGGCATGGCCGTCCATTGCTGATGCGATCATGTACGAGCCATTCCTGATGGCAGCGAGGCTGAGGAGGCGGTCATGCATGTCAGTTGCAAAGATCCTGACAGTGGCGCCCTTTTCAGTGATATTCCCGTCCACCAGATCTGTGAGATCTGCGAGTGGTATGCCTGTGTATGTGACGTCCCCGTCTGTCCAGGCGGTGCCATTCAGGAAGTCGTCTGAGGAAAGGGTTGTGGTCTCAGTGCCTGTGAGAGTGAGTGTCCACTCCCCGGCCGCTGCCGGCGCCGCCATGAGAGCGGCCATAATGAGAAATAGTGTGAGAGCTCTGATGTGATCCATTTTACACCTGTATGATGTAAATTGGTTTTCTCTGTGTGGTGATGGCTCTTTTGATTCACTCCGGGCTGATGCATAGTATTATAATCATCCAGAGATATTGAATCTCATCGGCCCCCAGACGGCGGGCCCATGAATTCCAGACATCTGCTCACCCTGCTGGTGTGCACACTTATCATAACCTATCCATTTGTGCTCTCTTCTGGTGTAACCCTGGTTGTGGATGAGCTGATGGTAAAATCTGGCATCCAGAAAAATATTGACCTCTCACTGACCATCCCTGGCGACGGCCCGCCTGTCACCTGGATATATACATGGAGCCATAACAGAAATGCCTGGCACCTGAAGGTGACCTGTCCTGCTGAGAGGGCGGTTTTATATAACTCACTGCCTCATACCGGGAACTCTGATCCCTGCTATCTCTTTACTCTTGGTCTGCCCTGTGAGGAGGAGGTGATCAGGGATCTCACCAGCCAGATCAATATCTATGCCTCTGACTGCTACAGAGAGGATCCAAAATACTGTTATATTGATTTTGTCCAGCAGTGTGTCAGGTATACATCTGATATGGAGGCCCATAACCAGACAGACTGGGCGACCTACCCTGTGGAAACCCTCATCCTTGGGGCAGGCGACTGCGAGGACTCCACCCTGCTGCTGGCAGAGATGTTAAGGCAGAATGGTTATGAGACTGCCCTCCTGAGGTTTGAGAGTCACATCGCAGTCGGAATCAGGGACGAGACCGGAGGCCTTGTGATCGACTCCTGGACTGTTGTGGAGACCACCAACAAATGCCCTGTCGAGAGGATCCCAAGAGACTTAAGTTTGTACAGATATCTGAGCAGGGTTGAGGTGGTGGGGATTGGGTAATCTTATTGTCTCTCCCTGATCACATTCACAAACCCAAATCCCATCTCATTCCTGTCGCCAAAGCCGGCGTCCAGGGCAAAGGCGAGGATCTCCTTCTGGACGTCGTCCAGGTGTGTCCACCTGAATTCCCACATGCTCGCGGCCACACCCTCACTCTTGCCTCCCTCGATGGTGATCCTGGTATATACCGGCCTTCTGAATGTAAACTTCTCAAAGAGGGCGGGATGTGAGAGCTCGGTGCCATGGTAGTCATTGTACTTCTGGATCAGGTTCAGAGAGAGCTGCCTGATGAAGGCCTCCTGAGAGATCTCTGTCCTCCAGTATGCATACCCCGGCCACCTCTCCTTTTCAGGAACCCTGTAGGTATCATACATATTCTCAGGGATCATGAGCAGAATCGGCGTTGCAGAGATGATCTTGAGGGGCGCCCCGACCTTCATCCCGAACTCCTGCACAGACTGAGGAGAGAAGCGGGAGTCCCCGATACTGAGTGGACTCCAGATCTTCCTTGTGAGCACACTTCTGAGACGTTTGATGACCTCCCTGCTGGGTGAGGCAATGACCAGTTTCTTCATATCCCCTCTCTTTGCATCACCATATGGGAAGATATTTGAGAATGAAAAGACATTTAAGCCCTTTTTGTCATGAATCCCGCCCTGGCCTGCTTTAAGAATCAGACCTGACACAAAGTCATGCATCCTGTTATAATCAGTTGATACATCCTTCTGGTCCTGGTCGGCCCTGAGTTTCAGCATAATACGCAATATATTGCCTCCTTATCCTCACTCTGGAACTTATTCAGGTATAAATCCCATCATCCTGGTGGGGCTTCGATATATAATATGCCCCCCCTGGTCAGGGAGATGAGACTGGTCATCCAGACCCCACTGCCGCAATTATTTACCCGCCTGAGGCACTATACTGATCAATCATGACCAGCCTCTCTGTGATGGGTGTGGGCAAGGTCGGCGGCGAGGTTGCATTCCTGGCAGCCGCGACCGGCCTTGTCGACGAACTGAATATACTTGATACCTATAAACCCCTTCAGAATGCCCAGACCCTGGATATAAGGCACACAGGCCTCGATATACCAGTGACCTCAGACCCGAAACTCATCAGGGACTCTGATATCTTTATATTTGCGGCAGGCTCTCCGAGGACGCCTGATATCAAGACCCGGGCCGACCTCCTGGAGTCGAACCTGCCTGTAGCGGACGCCTGCTGCCGGTACCTTGAGGGCTTCGGCGGGGTGCTTATCTCAGTCACCAACCCCATGGATGCCAACAACTATTACCTCCAGAAGAGATCAGGCCTTGAAAGAGAGAGGTGCATAGGCTTTGGCGGCCAGCTCGACAGCGCCCGCTACAACCTCTCCAGGAAGCAGACCGGCATCTCAGGCAATGCCTTCGCCCTCGGTGAGCACGGTGAGCACCAGGTGCCTGTCTTCTCGGCAAATCCTGAATACGTGCCTGAGGCCGTCCGCGAGGAGATACTCATGCAGATGAGGGGGGCAAGCATGTCTGTGATAAAAGGCAAGGGCGGCACAGTCTTCGGGCCTGCTTACCACATCACAGAGCTCATCAGGACAGTCCTTGATGATAAAAAAACAGTCCTGCCCTGCTCCTGTGTCCTTGAGGGTGAGTATGGCCTCACTGACTGCTCACTTGGCGTGCCTGTCAGGATTGGCAAAGACGGCATAGAGGAGATAATAGAGATGGAACTCGATGACTGGGAGATGAATAAACTGAAGGAAGCGGCCGGCTTCGTCTCCAGGCTCTGCGGGAGGGCTGGATCTCCATGAGACTGGCGATAAACCAGGTCGAATACTCAAATGGCCCTGAAGGCCCTGTGATCCACATCTTCGGGCGCACCCCTGAGGGCGAGGCCGTCGGTGTTGAGGTCGAGAACTTCAGGCCATACTTCTATGTGCCTGCGAGCCAGGCAGAATCAGTCAGAAGACCTGATACTGTGGTTGAGGTCGGTACAGGCTCATACTCCTCCATCAGGGGCGAGACCCTCAGGAGGCTCTACACCAGAAAGCCGGGTGACGTCAGGGATGCCCGCTCCAGCTACACCCACTTTGAGGCCGATATCCCGTTTGCAACCAGATTCATGATAGACAAGGGTCTCACAGGTGGCATCCTGGTGCCCTCTGAGACCTGCGACGAGAGCGAGGTTCTGGCAGCCGAGGTCAAGGCCCCTGCGAGGGTCATGATGATGGATATCGAGTGCGAGGACGAGAGGGGCTTTCCTGAGCCTGAGAGGGACAAGATCACCTGTGTCACCTGCCATGACTCATTCACAGGCACCTACCTGACCTTCCTGCTCACAGCCCCCGGACGAACAGAACCAGAGGTAACACCGGCTGATAACCAGACCATTGAGGTCTTTACAGACGAGAAGGCGATGCTTGCGGCCCTCGCCGCCCATGTCAGAGAGACTGATCCTGACGTCCTCTCAGGCTGGAACTTTGCTGAGTTCGATATACCCTATATACTCGGGCGGATGGAGACCCTCGGTCTCAGGGGCGACAGCCTCTCAAGGCTGCCCGGCCTCTCTGGCAGGAACGCCCTCAGAGGCAGAACTGTCTTTGATCTCCTGATGGCCTACAGGAAGATGCAGACCTCCCGCAAGGAGTCCTACAGACTTGACGCCATTGCAGAGGAGGAGCTCGGAGAGGGCAAGATCAGGTATACAGGCACAGTCAGCGACCTCTGGAGGGACGATCCGGCACGCCTGGTGGAGTATAATCTGAAGGACGTCGCCCTCTGCGTCGGCATCAACCAGAAGAACGACATAATTGACTTCTACAGGGAGATCGCCAGATATGTGGGCTGTCCCCTGGACCGGACCCTCAATTCCTCAAATGTCATAGACATCTTTGTGCTCAGGAAGGCCTCCGGAAGGTACGTCCTGCCTTCAAAGGGCTTTGCAGATGCCGAGGAGTTCGAGGGTGCCACAGTCTTTGACCCATCCCTGGGTGTCAGGGAGAATGTCGTTGTCCTGGATCTAAAGTCCCTGTACCCGATGTGCATGATGACCATCAACGCCTCGCCTGAGACCAAGGATCCAAAAGGCGCCCTCAAAGCCCCCAATGGCATCAGGTTCAGAAAGGAGCCTGACGGCCTGACCAGAAGCATCATCAGCGACCTCCTGGTCGAGAGGGACCAGAGGAAAGCCCTCAGAAACACCTTTGAGTTCGGGTCACCCGAATACAAACTCTGTGATCTCCAGCAGAATGTCATGAAGGTCATCATGAACACCTACTACGGTGTCTCAGGGTATGCCAGATTCAGGCTATATGACCGCGAGATAGGCTCGGCCGTGACCTCTGTGGGGAGAGCCATCATTGCACACACCAGAGATGTCATCACAGAGATGGGCTATGCTGTCCTGTACGGGGACACAGACTCCTGCATGATCCACCTCCCGCCGGCAGGCACTGAGGAGACCATCGCGATGGCACGTACGATCGAGGCCCGCCTCAATGCAAGCTACTCAGAGTTTGCAAGCAGGGTGCTGGGTGCAGATGAGCACTACTTCTCAATCAAGTTCGAGAAGATCTACAGGCATTTCTTCCAGGCCGGCCGTAAGAAGCGCTATGCCGGCCACCTGGTCTGGAAGGAGGGTAACGTGGTCGACAAGATCGATATAGTCGGCTTTGAGATAAAGAGGAGCGACTCCCCGCAGATCACCAAGGAGGTCCAGGAGCATGTCATGAAGCTCATCCTGATGGGCACTGAACTCTCTGAGGTCAAAAGCTACCTCAGTGGTGTCATCAGAAAATACAGAAAGGGTGAGTACCCCCTTGAGATGGTCGGCATCCCCGGAGGGATAGGCAAGGACCTCGACAAATACGTCACAAAGGACGCCCAGGTCAGGGGCTGTCTCTATTCCAATGAGAATCTTGGCACAGACTTCAAGAGAGGCAGCAAGCCCATGAGGGTGTATATAAAGACGGTCACAGGCACCTACCCGCAGACAGATGTGCTCTGCTTTGATTACCCTGACCAGGTGCCGCCTGAGTTTCTGGTCGACAGGGAGACGATGCTTGAGAAGACCATCAGGCAGCCCATATCAAGGATCATAGAGGCCCTTGGCTGGCACTGGTCTGATATGGACCCCACAAGGACGACCCTCTTTGATTTCGGGATGTGAACTTAACATCAATATAGATAAAATTGGCTCTGTAAAAATCCCCCTACTGTCAGAGGATATATCCAGAGCCAAAAAATCATTTCAGTTCATAAAAAATATTCAGATGCGAGCACAGGGACCGCAGGAAACGCTGCCCTGACAAAGCCTCATCAGGTTCAGAATAATTTTTGGTCTCAATTTTCTTCTCCTTATCTGCAAGCAGATAACAGACCTCAGAATAGATCCGCTCCCGGACCAATCTAAGACAGGCCTGATGGTAACGTTCGACATAGGAGGCTTTCTTAAATTCGGGAAAAACCTCGAAGTGTGGCTCATTATTTCTCACACTCTTCCGTGACTTCTCGCAGTCCTCCAACAAGAGCAGATATCCCAACCAGGGAGACGGAGAAGTTTTGAATGCACCTTCGCGATAGGCCGTCCAGAGATCATATGCACTCCCCAAAACTTCCTCTGTCCGGTTATTGATGTTATTTCCGAATGATGGCCCCTTCTGAGACTTCAGTTCAAGAACCGCCACAAGCTCCTTCTTCCCATTGGGATGGTGTTTGATAACAAGCAGATCCCACTGTTTTTCTGCACGGAAATATCCTGGAAGATCCAGATCCCTCTTTCGTGTGCAAATATCTTCTTCAGGTATCCCGATCTCTAGCAACAGTTTTACAATTAGCGAGAAGAACTTGTCCATGTGCTTCCCGCCTGTTGCTTCTGAACGAATGCCCTGGTCTTTTACACCTCGGTTATTCTGTTCCTCGGCCTGTGAAACCCGCTTATCCCAAAAATACCTTACTGCATCAGAGAAATAATCTTCTCCTGAGATCTCCTGAAGGATTCGATTGTTCACCATGGTTATGACTTGATCAGAATAATTTAGATTGTTCAATCTGATGAATAAACCGATCAATCTCCATTAAAAAATATTTTTCTTCGACTTCTACACTGATGCTGTTTCTACCCCATTGTGCCGCGGCAAGAGCGGTTGTACCTGTCCCACCGAAGGGGTCAAGTACTGTATCACCTACAAATGAAAACATCCGCACGAGTCGTTCTGCAAGTTCCAGAGGATAAGGTGCAGGATGTTCACGTGTTGAGGCTCCTTTGAGGTCCCATACCTGACGGAACCACGCTTTTTGATTTTCCTCTGAGATGACCGAGAGCAATCGTGCTTCGAGCGTGGGTTTCCGGTAGCCTCCTGCTTTTCTCTGGAAGAGAATATATTCGATATCGTTTTTGACGATTCCATTTGGTTCGTAGGGTTTACCAAGGAATGATCCCGGGGACTTTGCTTCAAAGCAGGCATTTGCAATCTTGTACCAGATGATCGGTGCCAGGTTGTCAAAACCGATCTTTCGACAGTGCTCCTGGATGGAAGCATGTAGGGGCATGACCAGGTGGCGCCCTACTTTTCTTCTGGGGAGGCAGACATCACCTACGACGATGACCAGCCGGCCGCCTGGAACAAGGACCCTGTAGATGTGTTTCCATACCCTGTCAAGTTCCTCTAAAAAGAGTTCATAATCTTCAATCTGCCCGAGTTGTTCATCTTTCTCAGGGTATTTTTTGAGAGTCCAGTATGGTGGTGAGGTGACAACCAGATGAACACTTTCATCGGGAATAAATGCAAGATTACGACTGTCTGCGTTTATGAAACGGTGTTGTGTAGGTAAGTTATGGTTTATGGATTCAATTTCTTTTATCAAAGATGGATTCTTTGCAATTTTTGGAATGGCACGTTTTCCTTCGGCCTCTGCGACTTCGAGGATTTCAGGTGTTACAAACATTTTCAGAGGTCGATCCTGACCGGATTTATTGATATAATATGATTTTTCAACCAGGATTGATCCGGGCTCAGTTGTTTTCAGTGGCTCTGAGATCATGTCAGTGATTCTATTATTGATGGTCCTTTGTACATAAATACCCCTGACTATTTTTATCTTGTATGGGTGAAGGGGGCGGAGTGGGAAGGCCACAGGTCTTCAGGTGTGAGTATCTTAAGCAGGATATCACCCTGCAAGAACAGAATCCTGTTGGGGTATCAGGTGCAGAATGCACCATTGAGCCTGTGGACTCACCTCAGTAGAGGGAGGATGAAGCAGGAAGCCTTCAGTTTTTCTTTACTCTTGATGAGTTCCATTCAATCCCTCTGAAATGTGGGATTTCATCATTATCCTGAATCTGCCATAAGAACCTTATTATACTCTCCACCACATCTCTCCTTCAGACCCCCGTGGAGTCGGCATGGCCGAGAAGGAGAAGAAGGAGGGAGAGAAACCGAAGAAAGCCGAGATATCTGTCTCTGGCATGTCCTGTGCGACCTGTGCCCTCACCATAGAGAAGGCACTAAAGGATCTTGATGGGGTCTCAGAGGCAGGTGTCAATCTGGCGGCCGGGCGTGCAAATATAGAATACGACCCCTCAGCCGTGGATCTGCCTGCCCTTGAGAAGGCCATAGAGGGGGCAGGCTATGAGGTCGTGGATGAGAGGGTCGGCATAAGGGTCGGGGGGATGACCTGTGCTGCCTGTGTCTCAACAATAGAGAAGGCCCTCGGCGGTCTTGAGGGTGTAACAGGTGCCAGCGTCAGCCTTGGCGCAGAGCGTGCTTATGTGACCTACAATCCCAGGATGGTCGGCATATCTGAGATGAAGCAGGCGATCACAGATGCCGGCTACCAGTATCTTGGCCTGGAGAGCGAGTCCTCTGATCTCGTGGAGGAGGCCCATGAGAGGGATCTAAAGGACAGGAAAAGACGCATAATCATCGGATTCGGTGTCTCACTCCCGATGATGGCTGTCATGAACCTGGGGCTCAGTCTGCCGTCATATACGCCCTATGTAATGCTCGCAATCTCTGCGCCTGTCTTTCTGTATCTTGCCTGGCCCATATTTCTTGCTGCATACCGTGCCCTCAGGCATGCCACCCTTAACATGGATGTCATGTACTCGATGGGCATTGGCGTTGCCTTTACAGCGAGTGTGCTTGGCACATTCAGAATCGTCCTCACGCCTGAGTTCCTGTTATATGATACCGCAATAATGCTTGCCGCCTTTCTGACACTTGGCAGGTATCTTGAGGCAAAGGCAAAGGGCCGGACATCAGAGGCTGTAAAGAAGCTCGTGGGGCTGAGGCCTGAGACAGCAGTGCTTCTCAGGGACGGCCAGGAGGTCGAGGTCCGTCTTGAGGAGGTGGTTGCCGGGGATCTTGTGGTGATCACGCCTGGTGCAAGCATCCCTGTGGACGGCATCGTGATGGCAGGCCGGAGTTATGTGGATGAGTCGATGATCACAGGCGAGCCTCTGCCTGTTGAGAAGTCAGAGGAGTCTCTGGTCGTGGGTGGCACCCTCAATGGTGACGGTGTCATCTGGGTAAAGGCCACAAAGGTTGGCAGGGACTCTGTGCTCTCGCAGATCATACGCCTTGTGGAGGAGGCCCAGGGCTCAAAGCCGCCTGTCCAGAGGATTGCCGATACTGCGGTCACCTACTTCATACCTGTTGTGCTGATAATCGCGGCCGCAGCTTTCTCATTCTGGTATCTCACAGGTGCCGGCCTCCTCTTCAGCCTGACTGTGCTGATATCTGTGCTTGTGGTGGCCTGCCCGTGTGCACTCGGGCTTGCCACCCCGACTGCTGTCACTGTCGGTGTCGGCAGGGGTGCTGAGCTTGGTATCCTCGTAAAGAGTGGTGAGGGCCTTGAGGCCACAGAGAAACTGACCACTGTTGTCTTTGACAAGACAGGCACACTCACAAAGGGCACGCCTGAGGTGGTGGCCCTCTCATCCTCTGGTATGACTGAGAGTGAACTCCTGGCACTCGCCGCAGGTGTTGAGATGAACTCAGGCCACCCCCTGGGCAGTGCTGTTGTAAAAAGAGCTGCAATGGAGGGTGTCTTTCCTGTGACTGTATCTGATGTCAGGGCCGTGAGGGGCAAGGGGGTGTGTGCCGGATTCCGTGGAGAAGAGGTCTGTATAGGCAACAGAGCCATGATGGAGGAGGCAGGTGTCATGATCCCTGACTCCACAGAGACTGAGGTTGCAGGCCATGAGTCTGAGGGCAGGACCACGGTTATTGTGGCCTTCAGGCAGGAGGTGACAGGCATAATCGCAATCGCCGATACCCTGAGGGAGGGCTCTGTAATGGCAGTCCAGGCCCTTTCAGGCATGAATCTCAGGACTGTGATGATGACAGGCGACAATGCCAGGACTGCTGAGTCTGTAGGGCGGGAGGTTGGCATATCTGAGGTCTTTGCAGGTGTCCTCCCGCAGGACAAAGCAGGGGAGGTCAGGAAACTTCAGGAGAGGGGTGAGGTTGTGGCCTTTGTGGGCGACGGCATCAATGACGCCCCTGCCCTTGCGATGGCTGATCTCGGAATCGCTATCGGGAGCGGCACAGACGTGGCTGTGGAGAGCGGGGAGTTTGTGCTGGTGCATGACGACCTCAGGGATGCTGTGGCCGCCGTTCAGCTTGGCAGGAAGGTGATGGGCAGGATCAGGCAGAACCTCTTCTGGGCCTTTGCCTACAACGCAGCCCTGATCCCGGTCGCGGCCGGCCTGCTGTACCCCTTCTATGGCATCACCTTCAGGCCTGAACTGGCAGGCCTTGCGATGGCTCTGAGTTCAGTAACTGTGGTCTCACTCTCCCTGATGCTGAGAGGATATATGCCGCCGGTGCTTGCCGGCGGAAAGGAGGTTAGAAAAATGGCAATTGATCCGGTATGTGGTATGGAGGTCGACGAGAAGACAGCGAAGCATGTCTCTGAGTTCAGGGGTGAGAAGTATTTCTTCTGTGCCCCTGGCTGCAAGAAGGCATTTGATGCGGATCCAGGAAAGTATCTCCGGGGGAAGGGGTGAGGGCGGCCCTGGCTTTTCCAGCACTCTTTTTTATTTATTTTATCAGGGTTACTGATACAGGAAGCAGTGGCTGGACCATTGGTTTCTAAATCTCTTCTCTTTTTTCAGGACATATTATATCTGACATTATAATCAGATATGATGTGTAAGCAAAATGGCACATATAATTGATCTTCTCTGACATTCTTAAGATAAATTTCAGGGCATGATCTTATATCCTCTGGTTTTTCTGTAACTCTCTGAATATTGGAGTGTGTGTCCAATAGTGACCAGCCGCCCCTGATAATCAGACTTAACTTAATGTACTTAACCTGAGTCAAGATAAATAAGTTTATATCTTAAGGAAAGTTATTGATCGCCATATATCCCTGTAAGCAGGATATTCATAATATTATTACAAATGGGTTTTGTATATGTACATTCCTGACGATATCATCAGATCTGGCCAGATGCGCCGGAAAAATGCCTGTTCCCTGGTATCACTGAGTATTGCGATTCTCGTAATGATCGTGCTCTGTGTAATGCCAGTGGGGGCAGAGAACCTCTCTGTATCTGATATGAATATATCAGGCACAGATGCCGATATAAACAACACAGTCCTCTCTCCCCTGAATCTCACTGATTCAGGAAAGAGTGCCAATCTAACGATACAGGCACCTCCTCAGGACACAGTCTCATGGATCAATATAACGCCCGGGACTGCCGAAATGACAGAGGGCGGGACGCAGGTATTTTCTGCGGTGGCCTATAATGCCACAGGTGCAGAGATCCCTGATCTCACATTTGCCTGGGAGTGCAGCGACCCCTCTGTAGGTACAGTGGACAGCACCGGTTCTTTCACGGCCATTGCGCCCGGATCTGCGGTGATCACCGTGTCTGTCATGAACAGCGCTGTGACCGGCACCGCTGATCTGAGTGTGGCGGCCCTGGCGCCTGAGGCTACTCCGGCACCGGCCGGCCTGATGAGGGTCATGTCCTCTGTCAGTGAGAACTTCGGAGGCGTGATTCCGGCTGTTGACGACGTCTATCTGAAGTTCTCAAATGACGGGGATGCCATGTTCAATGATTTCGGAGATAATACCTTCCATATCAGGTGGACCGGCGGCGGCCTGAACTCCCTCCATATCTCAGACAGTTTTAAAAAAGCTCCTGAATATGGCCAGGTAACAGAGACCGATAAACAGTCAGGTACTTTCTATGTCACCACAACAGGCGGCAGAGGATATCAGGATGATATATTCCTGTGTGTTGCAGTAAACGGAACAGTCCCTGCTGATTTCAAACTGCATATCAAGGCCGATGGATATCAGTGGGTACCAAACCCCTCGCCGCACAATCCTCCTGCCCGCGGCACAGAACATTACAATCCAGTGACTATTGATGAATGGTTCACAAAGGATGATCTTATCTATGGCCCCCAGACCTGGAGACCGGCAGCAGAGATGCAGTATCCGATTTATCCTGGTCAGAATGTGAGTGATACCTCAAACCAGTTCAGGATGATGTTTATTGATCTGAATACTGGTACCCTTACCCACAAACCGATGAGGGTTGAGTATGAGTTCAGAAATATGGAGACGATGGCAGCCTTCAATGTCTATGGATATGCCAAAAACCCCGATACTGGGAAATACAACATCACTGAGTGGACAAACCGCCTGACCGGATATCAGGAAGAATTCAGCGGCTGGTACGTATCTGGTATGCCCAGGCAGCCCCCTGCAAGAATGGAGATCAACTGTTCAGACTTTGAACTGCCATTAAATGGCAAAAAGACCCTCCCTGCGGTGGCCTATGATATCTATGATGAGGAGATCCAGGGTGCTGCATTTGAGTGGACCAGTTCAGATACTGCTGTAGGAGTGGTCGACGCGAATGGTCTCTTTACTCCGAAGGCTCTCGGTGAGACCGTGGTCACTGCAAAATGTGGGGATTTGTCTGATTCTGTGACAGTAGAAGTGGTGGATGCCGTTGATTTTGTGCTCGACAAAATCGTGCTGACCCCGTCTGTGCTTGATCTATATGACGACGATACCAAGGCATACAGATATTCGGCGACTGGCTATGATCAGTTCGGGGATTTCTTCCCTGTCAGTTCATATGCATGGTCATGTACGAATGATACTGTCTGTGAGGTCAATGAGACAGGGGTCATGAGTGTTATAGGCACCGGCACTGCTACTGTTGTTGCAGAGTGCGACGCTGTTTCGGGAACATCCGAGGTCTCTGTCAGAGAGAGGCCTGACTGGTCCCTGGATCTGGTGGGCGCAGTAAACCGCACAATTGACAGAGCCGGGTTCATTGAGCTTGCAAACTCTAACCCTGCACTTTATACTGATAATAAGGAGAACAACTGGGAAGGCGTCAATCTCTCTGTTCTTGTGGGCCTTGTAGATGACAGTGATCCTGCAACATTCAACCAGACACTGGCCAGTGACCTCTACATGATCTTTGTCACCGGCGATCAGACTGGTGATGACGGGTGCTCTGTTATAATGAGTGAAGACCTGACCAGTGAGAAGACATTTGTTGTCGGTTACAGGATGAATGGCGAGGAGATCCCTGACAGAACTGTTGGCGGGAAGATGTACTGGCCATTAAAACTGCATGGCAGCGGCTGTTCATTCTATGGAAACACCCTCAATCAGGTATCAGAGATCAGGTTCTCGATCAGGCCCACTGTCAGCAGACTTGAGATGGATGCTGTCCAGCTCTGGGACGATGATTCTGAGTTATATCAGATCCCTGTGGTCGCATATGACGAATCAGGTGCAGTGATCTCTGATGAGAAGTATGTCCTGAATTATGAGTGGTCGAGTTCAGACAAGAGTGTGGGGACTGTGGATGAGGATGGCTGTTTCACTGTGAAGAGAGCCGGAACCACCCAGATCACGGCATCATTCGGGGATGTCTCAGTAACAAATGATGTGACTGTCTACAGGTCAGATGAGGATTCTCATACTGTGATTGTTGACGTAAATGGCAAATCAGGTTTCAGGACCATCAGTGATGCCATTGAGTTCTCACAGGCCGGAGACACTATTTTAGTTAAGAAAGGTGTCTACGCAGAGGCTCTGAACATTGAGAAAGCCATTTCCATCAGATCTGAGAGTGGATCAGATGAGACTGTTATTGAATCCGGGGTTGAAATCAACTCAGACAATGTTCAGATCAAGGGTTTCACCATCAATGACGATGTTATTGTAAACGGATTTAAGGGATGTGTGATTGACAGCAATTCTGTCCAGGGAGGGATGGTTTCCTTGAATGAGGGGTCGTCAGATTGCACAATCTCCAACAATGAGGTGAAAACAGGGGATAACACTGGTATAAAGGTGTATAATTCCCCAAATAACGAAATTATTGGAAATAATGTGGATGCTTCCAGATATGCAATTAGGGTATCTTCAAATTCCAAGACCTCATTCAGGAGTATAGTCAGGGACAATGTTGTCTCTGCTGGCATAGGTGTGGGTGGCGGTGCAGATGATAGTATTGTTGATAACAACACCATGTTTCAGGAGACACATTATAGTGGATTTGAGTTATTTGACTCAGAAAATATTACGTTTGTAAATAATGTGGGTGTTGGTAAGAATAAATGTAAAAATGAACCATTTTATATAAAAGGCATTAGTGACAGCAAAATATATAATAATAAAATAACCGGTGATGGCTCAAAGATTGTCTCTATCAAGAGTAAACTAAAAGGATGTTCTTTCTATCTAAATGAGATTACAGGGAATTCCCCAGTTATTGGTGTGGTGAATACTTATTCATTTAATTCCGCGACTCCTGTCTCCTATATCTACAACGGTACTATTTACACCGGCTTCCTGGGCAACCATATCAGTACCTACACAGGAACAGACGCCGACGGCGACGGGATCGGCGACACACCCTTTACAGAGAAGAAAGTTACCGATAATTATCCCCTCATCGCCCCTATCGAGAACTACCTCATCCTCACGCCCACAGAACTCGTCACAACGCCGGCCTTCGCGACCCTTGATGCCGGGGAGAGCATGAACTTTGCTGCTGTGGTCTCTGACCAGCGGGGCGAGCCGATGCCAGGCGCAGAGCCTGTGTGGTCTGTGAGTGACCCGGCCATCGGTGTTGTGAATGAGACGGGATACTTTGAGGCCCTCTCAGCAGGAAAGGTCAGGGTCAGTGCAGAGTTTGACGGCTGCACAGGCTCCTCTGTTGTCAGAGTCCTGAAGGCTACACAGAAGACAGAGGATATCTCCTTTGAGGTGCCAGAATGCAGATTCAATGAAGACAAGCATTCCATATCTGTCAATAACAACTCTGCCAGTGTCCATGGCAACAATGTGACCATGAATGGCAATGGCTTCAGGCTGACTGCCATGGGCAGTTCTGAGCCTGTAGAAGAGGGCGGCCAGATAAATGCCACCTATGAGAGGCTGGTCCTTGAGACCACTCCGATGATCGCTGACCTCCAGGGGCCTGGCTCTGTCTCAGGCAGCATCAGTGCAAACCTCACCGGTCTGCCGGCAGGGGCAGGAATCACAACCACCATCAGCCAGAACCTGGATAATGAGACAGGTTCTGCCTTCCAGCTCGCGGCCTCCGCTGATGGCCTGAATCTGGAGGCAGTCGCCTACACCATGAACATCAGAAAGACCAACCTTACAAATGGCGAGGATATCACCGACGCCACCATCACCATGACAGTCGGCCCGGCCTGGGTCAGATCACACCGCGGTGTTGATAATATCAGGATCATCAGGTATGCTGAGGACGGCACAAAGCAGGTTCTGGAGACCAGGCTTATCGGCACAGACGACGATGGCAACCTGGTCTATGAGGCCTTCTCACCAGAGGGTCTCTCAGTCTTTGGCCTGGTCGGGGTCAGCAGCGAGAAAGCCCCATCCAAATCCTCAGTCTCAACATCAGGCGGCAGGTCGAACACAATCGGAATTGCCAGTCATGAGAATCTCCATGAGGGTGATGAGACAGAATTTATACTGAAGAACACGGCAGTCAGCACCATCACTGTAACACCCGCGAAGGATATCCCAAAGCTGATGCTCACTGCCGAGAGGGGCAGAGAACCCTCCACCACCGCCGCACCTGAGGGAGCGGTCTATCAGTATCTTGAGGTAAAGGCCTACTCAGCACCAGATAACAGCATCAGCACCTCGAGCATCGCCTTCAGTCTCAGTGCTGCATGGTTTGATGAGCAGGGATGCATCCCTGAGAATGTGGCTCTGTACAGGTACAGCCCTGAATATGATGCCTGGAAGAAGCTTGATACATCATATAACAGTGATGCAGGCGAATTCTCGGCAGAGACCACAGAGTTTGGATACTTCGCAATTGTTGCAGAGAAGGGCGTTGCAGTGACAGCAGAGACCCCTGATGCAGAGGGCACACCTGCGCCTGCTGCTGAAGTGACTGCACAGGAGACCCCATCTTCAGAGGCAACACCGGCACAGCAAACACCCCTCCCATTCTGGATGAGTCTTGCTGCACTCGGTCTTCTTGCTCTCAGAAGATCCTGATTAACCCTTTTTTTTGTGAGGTCTCTTGGGCCCCAGGATATTTTTCATATCCAGATGCTGCGGCCTGTTGAAAAATATCCGGCTATCTGTGGACACCGGCCGCCCCTTAGAAGGATCCAGGCCTGGATGGGGCGATATCAGGGCAATATATAGTCGAAAACCATACTTATAGTAAAAAGTTTAGTTTCGTAATAAATCATAGATTTAATACGGGCTCAAAACTTGTGAAAGTGGTGAGCCTTCTTCATTACAGTTACGAACATATTTTCAAAAATAACCAAAGAAAATCGCTCCCCGCGATTTCCATTGGGCTCCATTTCAAAAATGAATGGAGCTCATGATGAATCTTTGATTCAGCATGAGTCAAAAATGTGAGGTTCGTAACTATAATCCAATAAAAAAAGATTATAGCTGGTTATTTTTTATATGACTTTTTCCGCCAGTATACGGCCCCGCAGACTGCAACTATTAACAATATTGCAATTATGCCAAATGTTGCATTATTCCCTGTCGTCTTCACAGGTGTCTGCACATCCTTATATGTTGGCTGTACCTCCTCTATGGTCTCTTCACTGACAAAATCCGGTTCTGAGTGGTCTGGAGGCGCTGCATATGCAGCTCCCATTTTGGCTGTGATTGCAAACAGGCCAAATGAGGAGGCCCTCGCAGAGAACATATAACTGGAATCCTCTTCACCATCCTCAGATACTGAGAGAGGCTCCCAGGACTGGGTCTCGTCATGATAGCTGTACATCATTACATCTGACGCCCCTGAGCCCAGAGATTCAAGCCAGTCCCTCTTAACACTGAATCTAAGGGTTGCCCTATTCATACTCTCTTCAGGCGCAAGATAGGAGACAATCCTGACATACTGGTATACATCATCAGGTGCAGCATCGATCTCTGATGGTTTTGAGATCTTTTCAGATGTAAGCATCATCTCTGGAATGTCTGTGGCAGCCCTGAGATCGATCTGGGTAATGGCAGTCCTGTCCAGGACAAAGACACCCACCTCTCCGGCACCAATATTGTCAATACGTGCTGAGCTGACTGGACTCTGCCCCCCGCCGCCTGATCCTGAGGGAGGTGATGATACAGTCTCTGCAGGTACATCTGGGGTGGGGCTTGTGGCTGCCAGACCAAAGACTGAGAGTCCGTCTGGTGAAAAGGCCTTAAAAATCTCCATATCCCCGTTATATCCAAGGGATTCAGTTTCAAGGACTTCTTTTGTGCCGTCCTCGGCCTGTCTGATGATCCTTACTGAGTCACTTCCTCCATGGGCACTGACCCATGCCCTGCTGATGGCCATATGGATCGTGGCGTCGGTGATGTCCTGGCCGTTCTCCAGGTTTGTCTTCATGACATTCATGGTATAGGCGACTGCATCCAGATTCAGGCCATCATCGCTTGCAGCAAGCTGGAAGGCTGACATGGCCTCATCATCTGTGTCCTGGGAGAGGGTGGTCGTGATGCAGGCCCCTGCCGGCAGACTGGTGAGGTTCAGGCTGATACTGCCTGATACCTCACCAGTGTCCTGAAGGTCGGCGTTGATCCGGGAGGTATTGAGCACCACTCTGTCAATGGTCGCATTGTAACAGCCTCCAGACAGGACCGGTGTTGTGCTGGTTATGACAGTCAGATCAAATCCATTGCCCTGCATACAGATCGAGTTGTTATGAACATTGTCAGGGCTGGTATTGACAGATATTGAATGCCTGCCATTGCCGTCATCGCTGAATGTGCAGTTTGTCACATTAAAGATGGTTGTCTCTGTCTTCTCTGTCATCTTTGCGACGATGAGATCAACAGAGCCCGCGGCGTCGTCACATCTGGCTGTGATTCTCACTTTTCCTGGAGAGAGCGCTTTGAAGCATCCTGTGGTCGCGTCCACGATACCGATGTTTGTATCGCTGCTCGACCACACTGGCACGGCCAGAGGCAACTCCCTGCCACGCTCATCAAAGATCTCAGCAGCAAAGTTCTCGCTCTCGCCGACCGTGAGGGTCATGGCTGAGGGGCTGATCCTGATGGTCGTGGCATAGAAGATAAGATAATCCTCTATAGGGGAGGTAAGAGGATAATTGCCACTCTGCGGACTGATGGTGGTTCCACATCTTCCTTTATAGCAGAGGACATATGCCTTCTCTCCGACCCCGTCACCATCTGCATCAGTACCAGAATAGTCCTTCCAGTAATTTCCAAGATATCCTGTGTGTTCAGTACCATTGAAAACATAGTTCACAGGAGTCGTTGT
>Ga0265294_10003631_pt1 | contig 19644 bp, 20 predicted proteins | sample MunlanPumphouse3_FD_192504 | JGI IMG/M metagenome (GOLD analysis project Ga0265294, IMG submission 192504) | Groundwater microbial communities from a municipal landfill in Southern Ontario, Canada - Pumphouse #3 | ecosystem: Environmental > Aquatic > Deep subsurface > Groundwater | place...
GAGTGAAAACCTTGGCGTCCAGTTTATTGATCGTTCGGTTGGCGGGCCAACGACAACCTGGCTCTGGGATTTTGGTGATGGGGCGACATCGGAAGAACAACATCCAGTGCACGTTTACATTAGACCGGGAAAATATGATGTCGTTCTCTGTGCCGGGAATTCGGTATCAGAATCCCGGGTGTTACGAGTAATCGACGTAACATCGATCCCCGATTCGCTCGGGGATGTGTATGGATGGCAGGATAGTGGGCCGTATGCCATTGAGGATCAGGGCCAATCCCGCCCGCCAGACGACCTGGTTGCCATGGATATTTCCGCTGGTATTTCACACTCCGCTGCGATCAGACCCGATGGTACGGTTGTGACGTGGGGATCGCCGTTTGTCTCGGAGATACATGCCGTTCCGGATGGCCTCACGGCGATTGCCATTGGAGCGGGAGAAGGCTGTACCATTGCAATCCGACCAGACAACTCAGTTGAAGTATGGGGGTCTACTTATGGAGATTTCCCGGGCCTGGTTGGGAGAGACGCAATCTATGATGTCCCGGCAGGACTCGTGGCAACTGCGATATCTGTACTATATGCCCACGCGCTCGCGATTGCCGTGGATGGGAGCGTTGTCGCGTGGGGATGGAATGAAAATGATCAGTGTGATGTTCCCGAGGGACTTACTGCCATCGCGGTTTCGGCGGGAATGACCCATTCGGCTGCAATCAGGCCCGATGGGACTGTGGTGTGTTGGGGCGATGCGGCGTATGGTGCTTGTAATCCTCCGCCTGGATTAATTGCCGTGGCGATTGCAGCCGGTGACGGGTTTACCGTGGCATTGCGCGAAGATGGGTCGGTTGTGGGGTGGGGTAGAGATACCCAGGGGCAGGTATCAAGCGATATCATGTCGGGCCTTATCGCAACTGACATTGTGGCCGGGCATGCTCACTGCGTTGCCATCCGACCAGACCAGACGATCGTTGCGTGGGGGTGGGATGGCCACGGGCAGTGTAGCATCAACGAAGGTGTCCGGGCAACCAAAGTCGCAGCGAGTAATTACCACACGCTCGCGCTCGGTGTGTTAGAGGTACAATCCCGGTTTGCAGTGGTGTGCGAATATGACCCGGAACTTGGGTATGTGGCTGCAAGTTTCACCGATTTGAGTTTGGGTAATCCCGATGAATGGCATTGGGATTTCGGAGATGGGTTTGAATCGCTAGAACAGCACCCGGAGCATGTATACCGAATACCAGGGGATCATGTTGTTACGCTGACGGCTATCCGGGGACCGTATACATCGCAGTTCCAGCTGGTCGTGGAAGGTCCGCCCATCTCAACAAAGAATGTCAATTTCTTACCATCTGTATCTAGAGGTCGCGCCCCACTTGCGGTGGAATTCTTCAACCAATCCAAATCTGGCGCCATTGGGTGGCATTGGGATTTCGGGGATGGTGAGACATCTGACGAATATGAACCAATCCACATATATGACCGGCGGGGGCATTACAGAATTGTCTTGACGGCCACGTATGGAGATGGGTCATCTTCGATGGTCCGGTGGATCGATGTGGCGCACGGTGGGGTGCCGAGGTTTACTGCGAACCAGATGGGACCAACCGCTCCTCTCGGAGTCCAATTTACCTGCGAATCGGATGGACCGATTGTATCCCGGGTGTGGCACTTTGGGGACGGGGTTACGTCGGTGTCGGAAAACCCATTCCACACATATGCCGAAGAGGGATACTACGTCGCCACCCTTCGTATAGTGTGTGTTGAGTGTGGGGTTGAATATTCGGTTATAACCAGCAGGGTTGTCTACGCCCACCACGGCGGGCAGATTGTATTGTGGGGATATGGGGTTGGGTGGTGGGGAGGAACTATCGAAAACCTACTAATCCCCATAATCACGGCCACGGACAATGCAGAATTGGTATTTCCTTCAACTGGGGAAACCGGTCTCATTCAAGATTATAACCAACATACCATTGTCCGCCGCAACGTTTACCGGGTAAATAAAGTGGGTGGGGAACAGTGGTGCTTTACCAGGGGGTATGCCGTTGAATACAGAATTGGAGCGTTCCCCGAATATCCACCAATAGTATATATCTCCGCGACACATGGGATTGCAGATGTGGATGGTGTTTTCGGGCAGTCGCTGAAGAAACGGCTACCGACTGACATGTGCCTCGGCGCCGATGGGAACGTATTCCCATATCGGGAGCCCGAAGTAGATGTCCGGACATTTTATGGAGTTCCTATCCCCAGGCCGGATGCAATGGTAGATATTGTTGATATTGCGCAAGCCTGGACCCAGATATATGGTGTGCGGTCCGATGGGCAAGTTGTCATATGGGGGCCTTCGTCGGAACTCGTTTATGCCAATAAACCATACTCTGGCCCGTATGCTCCACCCGCCGAGTGGCAAAATGATTATAATAACGCTCTCGTGGCAGAATCAACTCCAAGCGGCCTACGTGCCGTTAAAATCGCTGCGGGTGGTAACGATCCCCATTATATGGTGGCGCTAACCCAGGATGGCGATTTGGTAGTGTGGGGTATACATGGCAATGATCCCAGTGATTATGGTATTCCGCCCGAGGCACTACATGACATTGTAGACTTTGGTTTGAATGTATACGCGGTCTTATCCGGGGCAGCGCTAAAATCGGATGGGACGCTCGTGACCTGGGGACTGAGGCCCGTTGCCGAATCGAAGTGGAATGGCCTGACTGACGTTACGAAGATATGTGCGAGTGTAGACAATCTAATCGCACTTTTTGACGATGGTACATTTACATCAACTGGCCCTTATACCCCATATAGCCGGGATGCTAACTATCCGGTAGAAGTTTTGCCTGCGACTGAGGTTGCGGTATCTGGTGACAACTTCGGCGCTGCAATCGCCGGGCTAATCGTCCATTCTACTGGCATCAACGTCAGTAGACCATCGGGGATCGCCCCCCATACGGTTGAGTTTTCGGAATCGTCTTACGATGCTACATATTACGTCGCATTCACACTCCGGTACGTTTATAGTTACGATTGGACGTGGGAATGGGACTTTGGGGACGGAAGCACAGAAATCGTTCATCTACCGGAGTCTCCGGGCTATGACACCTATGGCCCTCGACCAGACATAGATCCCAAACTCTTGTGGGGAGCAGTTACCCACACCTACCACGAGCCGGGGGTATATGACGTTTCACTCCGGCTCACGAGCATGTACGGCACCGAATCTATTCGTGTCAAGATGGGTGCCGTGACTGTTTATCCCCGGGTGCCGCCGATTGCCGAGTTCTCACACGAAGCGGATCCCGATCTGGAACGCACGATTGAGTTTGTCGATGAATCGCAACGGGGACCATCTGAATGGCATTGGGACTTCGGGGATGGTAACGAGTCCATAGAACAATATCCGACTCACGCATACGCTGCGGACGGCGTATATGTCACAACACTGACCGTGGCGAATGATATGGGAGTCGATGCCACTTCGGATCTCGTCGAAGCGTATTCTACCCACAGCGTGGATATGGTGCCTGTCCGGGGCCTGGTATATGATGCCGAGGTGAAACTATTGACTGGACGGGATATCCCGCTAGCGGGTGCAACTGTCACGGTTGGCTCAATAGCCACCGAGACGGACGAAGATGGGGCATTTGAGTTACTTGTTCCAGCGACTTATTATCCCGATCGCAAGGTGCCAGTAGTTATTTGCCACGTTGGATATGAAATTGCAACGAAACACGTACCCATTGATGATCCGGATGCACCGCCGGTCGCGTTCAGGGTGTGGCCGACGGTGCAATACGCCTCCGACGGGCGCGTTTAGTTTTTTCCATCCAAATTCTTTTTATATTTTGTCTGTCTAGTTTGGTGTAATGGTTATCGTTGAGAGTGATGTGTCGTGAATATAGGATATCGGTGCGTCGGTCAGGGAACGTTCGTAAGTACGCCTGAATTTGCGGTTGGAACGTGCGAGGGTGTCCTGGGTGGCACGGAAATTTATATGGCAAGGGTATCGGGCCAGTATCTCGTGCCGGGCGATCAAGAATTGGGTGTATATTTAATTGTTGAATTTTATGATGAAGATACGGGGCTTCCCGTAGAGATATCTGGGGTTGCTACGATGGACGTTTCCGTCAGCGGCTATTCGTGTGGATGTAGCCAGATGTATGCAAACCTCGTTTCGGTTGGTTGGGGCATTCCTACCGGATCTTCGTTTGGCGAATTGGATATTTCTGCGGAGACGATACCCGTTGAGAGATTCCATCAAGATGAGGTGTATGTACCAACAGAAATCCCGGCATTCGAAGGTGCATCGAGATATGTATTTTTCCTCCGGGGACAGTCGTTGGGGTGCTCTGAGCCGCAATATGTCGTGTGGGTCTCCCCGTGTATAGCGGCGATATCGTTTGATAATCTCAGTGTTGGACCTGAGATCCCCGAGTCCAATTTCACCGCCACACCATATTCGGGATTTGTGCCTCTCGAAGTTCAGTTTACTGATATATCTGGAGGTGACCCGACCGGGTGGCTTTGGGATTTCGGGGATGGAACTGCATCGAACGAGCAAAATCCTGTCCACATCTATACCGAATCTGGGATATATGCGGTTTCGTTAACTGTTGCGAATAGTGCGGGGAGTGATACGCTAACCAAGCAGGATTGCATATCAGTACATGAACCCGAACCCGAACCACCCGTTCCATTTTTCATTGCTACGCCAGTTGCCGGGTTCGTGCCTCTCGAAGTCCAATTTGCGGATGAATCCGAAGGCGAGCCAACAGAATGGTCATGGGATTTCGGCGATGGAAATGTGTCTACCGAGCAGAATCCCATTCATATATATATCGACCCCGGGGAATATGCGGTTTCGTTAACCGTTACGAATAGTGCCGGGAGCGAGTTGTTAACTAAGCAAGATTATATATTGGCACTGGATGCCGTCCCCGAGATACCCGAGATCCCCATGATATTGGTGGGGGGTGTGGTATACGATGCAGATGTAAGAATGTTAACCGATCGAGATATCCCGGTCGCCCGGGCGCTGGTTGTGATTGAAGATGTGGTCGTTGAAACCGACGAAGATGGGGCATTTGAGTTACTTGTTCCAGCGACTTATTATCCCGATCGCAAGGTGCCAGTATCGGCTTATGTCACAGCGCCTGGGAAGGTGGGGGTCCGGAGGACCATTAAATGCGAGAGCGGCACCGCGATTGTTATTTTTCTCTGGGACGTTTCGTGTTATTGTGGTTAGCCCTGTAACCCATAGCCCACACTCTTTTATACCCGCGCTGCATATTTTGACATAATGGCTAATAAGGGATCTCCACTGGCGATGTTGAATGTTATCAACAGCGTCGAGTCCATCCTTGCAATAAAGGAAGGACAGATAAAATGCTTTGTAAAGGATGAAGAAACGGGAGAGTGGGAACCACAGGCGATCGTTCCTACGATGAGTGCCCCGGCGGAGTCGATATCGACGTTTGCGGTTTCGGTTCCATCCGGATCTGCTGTCACTCTCGAATCTCATCTCTGTCTTCGGGCAATGCTTTTGAATCACCCCGACAACGGAGGGAGAATGTGGATCGGGGGGGACAGTGTGACATCTGACATCGGTATCCCTCTCGAACCGGGTCAGACACAAGAACTCACAATCGGCGATACCGGGGCGATTTCGGCAATTGCCGAGAACGACGGGGAGAAACTGATCGTAGCGTATCTGGGATGATATTATGGGTGACATGAGTAGCGGGGGTGCTCCCCGCATAAGGAACATTGTTGAGTATCTGAAGAAGGTCTCGGGTGCAGTAACCGATGAACTGATGCAAATCACGATCCGCCGGAGCGACGGGACGGAGATCGGGACCGCCACGAATCCGATTCATGTTGATATCTGTGGTGAAGTCCCGGATACGATGGACATCTCTCGCGTTGGTGGGGAGGTGGTTGCGGCTGGAAGTGGAAACGTTGACGGCGGAACTCTCCGTGTCACAGTAGCAACAGATGATGTGAACGCATCTGCGATAAAAACCGCGACAGAAGCCACGAGAACGGCGGTTGAAGGTACAGTAAAGACTTCCATCCAGACTTCAATCCCATCGGGCACCAACGAAATCGGTGGCGTGAACGTCGCAAAGGTGGGTGGCACAGCACCAACCCTGGGCAAAGGTGATGCCGCCGCCGGTACGCTCCGCGTCGCGGTGGCGACAGATGATGTGAACCTGTCGGCAATCAAAACTGCAACCGAAGCGACGAGGACGGCAACCGAAGCAGCGGTATCCCGGGATGCCCTGGATCAGGTAGCCGATACCGGGTCCGGTCCAATACAATCCGTCTACGCCCCGACGGGTGCCGGGGCGTTCCGACTTGAGCATGTGACTATCCACCTATCGGCGGTGCCGACGGCGCCGGGGGATATCGTGGTATGGTTGAACTCGGACGCGGGCTCTGCGTTCGATGTTGCCCTGTTCCGGGTGGACCCATCGGAAGATCAGGGTGTGACGGATATCTGTTACATCCCGGACCGACCCATCCCCTGTATGGCCGGGGATTCGGTATCGGTGACCTACGACAACGACGATACTCTGACCTACGGTGTCAGGATTGTGGCACGCGGGGCGTGATGTCATATGGCAGGATATCTCGACGGGAAGAGGATTCCCGATACATCATATGAACAGATTGTGCGGACAGCGGTGGTGACCGGGGCGGCGGTCCATGCCCGACCAAACTCCCGGTATATCACCGCCGGGAGCGGAGCGACAACCGTCCACCTCCCGGACCGGCCTCGCCATGGACAGATGGTATCGGTGGTATGTGAGAAGGGTGGGGGATGGCAGGTTCTCCTCGAAGAAGAGAAGAAGGTCTGGTATAAGGGATCAGAAGTTGACCTGAACGGACGATCCCCGGGCCGGTCGGCGGACCTGGTCTACCTTGCTGATGAAGACCGGTGGGTGGTCGTTTCTCTCGATGCTCTCGCAACGAGCCGGGGGATCTATGGTGTCCGGATTGATACCGAGAACCAGAACCCCGAGAGCGCCGTAGAGTATACCGACGACGCCGCCGGGTTCGTTCCCATGCGGGGGAACGATGGGAATTTCGATTGGGGGAGTTGGCAACTTCCGTTCGAACAACTCGGAATCCGACCATGTACGTTCCGGAATGGGGAGGTAAACTACTACCTGAATCCCGACGACTATAACCAGACTGCTGACGGCGAAGATGCAGATATCACAACCGGCGCCGATGGGGATGTGATGATCGAGTTCCCGAAGATTTACTGGAAATTCAGCAAAATCGGGGACCATCGATGCGTCCGGATGTCCCAGTATCCCCACGAAGGGTTCGTGTGTCTCGCGCATACCCGGGGCGACGTGGAACGCGATTGCATTCACTTCGCTGCGTTCCATGGGTGGGTTGATGGGAACGAAAAACTCCGATCCCTCTCCGGGGTGATACCAACCCGAAGCCAGACGAAAGACAAGTTCCGGGAGTATGCGCATAACAACGGATCGTCCGGATATGAGCAGATGCTCTTCTACCAGATGCTACTACTCCAGGTTCTATATGTGATCTTTTTCAAGTCACTCGACTCGCAAGATGCCCTCGGTCGGGGGGTTGTTGATTCGGGCTCGGTGGTGGCAACCGGATCTCGGAATACTGATGGAATGTTCTACGGAGTATCGACCGTTGGTAGCAACCAGATGACAAAGTTCTGTGGCATCGAAGAGCCGTGGGGCACCGTCCGGACCTGGATCGACGGACTCTGGTCTACGGAAGGGACAACTCCGCCCCGGAGACTGTGGATTGCCACCGATGATTTCGATACGGTTCCCTACTACGATGATAACGGCACGTGGAAGGATCTGGACCCTCGGCCCGACAACTACAAGGAATATGGGACTGGATTCAACTCAAATGTTGATGGTTATCCCAAGGATATCCATGGAACCAACGAAACTGGGTTTGTGACAGCGGCTACGGGAGGATCAGAGACGACGCATTACTGTGACTATGCGACTCTGCGCGCCGGGTGCGTTGGTCATTACGGTGGTAGTTATGGTCATGCGGGCGATGCGGGTGCGTTCACTCTGTATCTGACTAATGCTCCGGCGATTGTGCTTGCGAATATCGGTGGTCGCCTAACACATATAGATAAAGATGACAAATGATTGGTATGGTGGGGTGATATATGGTATAGGACTGTACACATCAAATTGAAAGGGCACGCTCGCCGATGCGAATCTGCACGCCAGGTACGTTGGTAATTACAGTGGTAATTATGGTAATGCAGGCAATGCAGGTGCGTTCAATCTGAATCTGAATAATGATCCAATCACCAACCTTTTTCTAATGTGGTGTGGTAAACCACACCTTTAATATGATACATAACATAACATAACGTATGTCAAGTGAAGGTAATAAGACCGTTTGCGTTCAGATATCATACCGACTGTACAAGGAGTTGAAATCGACTGGTATTGTGATGTCTAGAGTGATGCGTAATGCCCTGGAACAATCCGTTGGGTGGAACGATAAACAATGATACTAACACAGACTGTGACGTATCGTGGAAAACCAAAACCTGTATTCGATCTGGGAAGGACATCGGGATATCGCGTGATGGTACTGTGTCCGCTGTGTGGCAATGTCAGGACGGTACATCACAGTTCTATAATGAGAGCGAGACATTGCATATGTCAGCCGTGTATGGTTAGATTGGTTACCTCAAAATCGATTGAATCGGGAAGGAAGTTCTCGCGACTGACAGTGGCGGAACCCCACGAAAGTACAGGCAAATCTGTATGTCGATGTATATGTGGAAATATAACAGTTGTTAATAATTATGATCTCAAGTCGGGAGGTACAAAAAGTTGTGGGTGTTTGAAGAAAGAGTCGTTTAAGAACGCACGTAAGGTCCGTGGGAGTGAACATGGTAGGTGGAAAGGCGGTGTATCGGCACGACGTCACAGAGATATGGCGACGTCTAGGTATAAAACGTGGAGAACGTCGGTGTTTGAGCGGGATAATTACACATGCCAGGCTTGTGGACAATGGGGATATTCGTTAAATGCACATCACATCTACAACTATTCTGATCACCCGCATGTGAGATATGATATTGACAATGGTGCAACACTCTGCAAACAATGTCACACTGAGTTCCATTCGGTGTATGGACGAAAGGATATAAACCAGGAGCAACTTGACGAGTTCGTTGCATCGAAAGGTGAGTCGCGTTGAACGATCACCGGGTCGGGTTTACCCGGCCTGGTTTTCGGGGCATGCTAATTCTTATACCACCAGCGTCTTAAGGTAATTAGAGGAGACATAAAAAATGCATCGACGTGTTAGAGGCTCCCAGGAGTCCGTTCCTTACATTGAAGTGGGGAAGACGGACGTATATATCCGAACGAACGTTGACCGAGTTGAAGAAGAAGACTTCTCAGGATGGGAATATGATGAGCGAATCATATCCATCCCAGAGCATATCAACAATCTCGCATCTCACGAGGATCTGGATACCACGGCGTTTGTCGTTACCATACTCATGATGGAACTCGATGAACTCCGGGGTAGAATCGAAGTGCTGGAGGCCGGGGTATGAATCCGTTTGTGCATATGTGTGTGACTGCCATCAAGAGCGGTAGAATGATCATCGACCAGGTGCCTCCGAGATACCGGGCGGAGGTGGCGGCGGTTCTCGCCGCACAGGACGATTCGTGATGACATCGATCAAAAGCCAGATATTCCGGGAACTGAAGTCGAGGAACTACCGCTCTTCCATGGATCTGGCATGGAGTATCGACGAAACCGTCGATGTGGTGGAAGCGTGGCTCGATTCGCTTGTCATGGAAGGTTACCTCGACGTTGATGACGGGCTCTATTTCATCAAATATGTCCTCGGTCCTGCCCCTCCGGAACCGAAATTGGCGCTCCCGGAGTATGGGAGTGTAATCGCCGAACTCGCGATGACGGGGACCGATACGAAAATGCCCGACGAATGGATGAACCCCGATATCGACGATGTGGTTCGGCGCGATCAGGCGGGGAGCCCATCGTGCGTTGGGCAGGCAATTGCGTATAGTAGAGATCTCGATCTCATCAAACTGACCGGACAGAGACCCGAACGGGTCGATCGGGATCGGGTTAAGAGAGATGTTGATTACAGCGACCGGATATGGTATGATATCTACTATCGGCAGTCGATGTCGGCGGAGCATTCATATCGCTCTTCCCGGGAAATTGGGAATGTCACCTACCCGGCGGGGTCGTACGTGGTAGCCGGGATGCAGGCTCTCTTCGAACGGGGAATATGCTTACATGACCAGTGGGTGTGTCCGAAGAGCGGAATTGCATCGTGGGCAACGCCATATCCCGATTGGTCGGATGCGGTCGAGGAAACTGCTATCGAGACCGCCCCGAAACACAAGATTGATGGGTATGCGAGGGTCCGGACCTGGAACGAAGTATGTCAGGCGATTTATAAGCATGGCTGTGTTGTTGGCACCATTGGAATGTGGGAAAATTTCATGACCCAGCCGCATCACCCACAACTCCCGAATCCGAGAGGCGACGAATGTGGTGCACATGCGCTCTGCTTCATCGGATACGACTCACAGCGCCTATACTTCCTTCATTCGTGGTATGGATACCAAGACGATGGAACCCCCGAATGGAATAAGGTGGGTTGGATTAGCCGGGCCTATTTCAACCGTGGGTTCATTGATGGGTATGTTGCCCTCGATGACGAGGAGTGTCAGGTAGCGTATGCCAACCACGCCATCGTGACGATTTCCTGTATTACATGGCCCGATGCCGTGATATGGATCGATGGTGTGGAGATTGGCTGCTCTCCGGCCAGGATTCGACTTGAGATCGGGAAATCGTACGTAATCGGGATTTCCAGTGAGACGTATGGCGCATTTACTCGGGTGAAAACCCGCGTACTAATTCCGGAGGCTCTGGAAACCACATTCATCTGCTCGCCCGATGTGACGCCCCTGATGCGGATATACGCAATTATCCGGAAGGTATATATGAGCGCTTCCCGTATTCTCAAACTAGCGAAAGTGTAGATTGAGATGATCGTATGGTAGCAGACGGATTCGGACTTATCGTTGATATACTCCCCTACATTGCGACAATCATTGCCGCGTGGCTCGTAGTCAATTTCGCCGCCGGATATCTCGTGGTGAAGGATTTGCTGGTACAGTTATCTGAAATTACCCGAACCCTCGATGCGATGATGCAAGAGGTTGTCGTGGCGCTCGAAGACGATGAAATCAGCGAAGATGAATTTCGGGTAATCTTCAACCGGTTGTGGGGGGTATTCGAAGAGACGCAAAAATTCCTTACATTACTGACAAAAACGTCACCGTGGGGAATGGTAGTGGGAATATTTCGACCGGAATATCGAGCAGCCCTCGCGCAGGCGTTTGTCCCGGGTAGGAAGGGGTAGGGTGGGATACAATGTATCCCACTCCCCCCACACCCCCGTCCGATGCGGCGACCCCCCCATATCCGTGGTGGTATATTCGTGTGATGCTGATATGCATCCTGATTGCAATTGGAGTTAACGTCTTTGTCCGCACGGTGGTGTGTTGAACTGGCGGACGATGGCTCGAATTTCGGTGGTATCCGGACCGAGATCCGCGAATTGCTGACTGCCATGAGCGTGATCCGTGAAGAACTCGCTGCCATTCGCACGGACATCCTGTGGTTAAAGAACATCACCGGTGGATTCCAGGGGGACATCGACGAACTCAAAGCCTTTCGGTGGCGAGTATACGGAGTCTCGGCGGGAGTATCGGCGGCTGTGAGCGTTGCCATGTGCTTTTTGTCGTGATCGCGTATGGATGCGGGATTACTATCTCTGGAGGAAGCACTGTGCCAGATGCAAGAGCATGCTGCGTATATGCTTGAGGCGTGTCGCGATATAACGGAAACGATGAGGGACTTGAAGCAAACTATTGGTGTAAGAAATCAAACTCGTAGATAACACTTCCCGCTCGTTTTTCAACACAACATTTATCATACTTGCTGGTTAACTAACATGCATGGTTGATATCAAACTTGTCCGCGAGTCGAAAGATTCGTCTGTTGTCCTGGAACTCACATCACCCGTCGTCAACGGCGCGTGGCAGTTTGGGGAGGGGCCGGGTGCGTTCCACGCCGCGCTCGAACCAGATTATCCGAACCTGACGTTTGTATATTGTATGGACGGCCTATGGCAGATCCACCTGGTCCCGAACGACGACAGCATGATCGAGATGGCTGAACTCATATCCCGCGTTGCCCAGGAAGAGACACTATACATACTCGGGAAACTTCAGTATCTCGCCAACGCCCCCATCCCGGATCTCTCTGCACAGCAACCAGACACACCTGCCGTGCAAGAGAATGAACAGGAGTAATTGTAACTAGAACGTCGCGTGTTGGATTTCCTACTCTTTTTTCCCACAAGTGTTATATATATAACATGTCTATCATATCCTATGGATACAAAGGCCGGACCAACGGAATCCGGGGAGAAGAAAAAGACGGCGAAAACGCGACAACGGACGGTGCGGGTAAGCGCCCAGGATATAGAAATTTATAGACTGGTGACCGAAGAGGGCATGGCCCACGGTGCCGTTGCCGAGCAATTCGATATCCACGAAGCCACCGTCGGACGAACCGTGAAACGGGTCCGGGAATACCTCAGAGAACTCAGGGAATTTCACATCGCAACGGGGGGTAACATGAGGACCGATGTCGATGAAGATGATGATTCGGATGGATCTCCGCCAGGGACGGTATCGGTTGCTGTGACAGATCAGAGAGCGGGCCGGGATTCTGTTCAAATTATCCCGGGACCGGGAGAGAATATCCTGGATCAGGTGACCGATTTCGCGAAGATATCGCAGGCGAGTGCGTCTACGGGGGTAGTTGTAGGGTGTGCGTTGAGTTCGATTGCCGACGGACTCACGAACCCGGAGTTGTCCGATGTGGAAGGATTGAGAAAAACCGCAACGGGATTCGCTAGCCTCGGAGGATTCCTGTTTGGATCGCTGAAGACATTCCAGCGACTACAAGGCCAACAGGACCAGAAGAAACCGCCAAGGGAGATTTGATGGAGATATCATGGTAGAAGCAAAGTGTATGAATGGGCACACGTTCGACGTGACACCGGACATGGTTGACGTAACGAAGACCGGGACGTCATTTAAATCTACGTGCCCTGAGTGCGGTGGACCCGCACAACTGACCCATAAGAAAGTGATTGAGATCATGGGCTTGAAGGACAACGCCGAAGCCCGAGCACTCAAGGAACAGATGGCGAAAGAGAAGAAAGCGGCATCCGAGGCGTCGGGTGCAACCAACGCTCAAAAGAATGTGGAGACATCTATGCGACCGAAAACCATCAACATAGACGATGACCTCGATGCCGAAGAAGACGACTATGCGTCGTATCCCCCCGCACGGTCACGGGATATAACAACGCCCCCCCGACCACCCGTGCCTACCGCGCACCCGCCCGCGACACAGCCCGTGGTGGCAACCGCCCCGGGACAGCGGCGTGAACGTGGATCCATCGACGTTATGGGCGTTGCGGAAACCGCACGGTCAAAGAATGACATCCTTCGGGATATCATTGATGCGACGAACCTCAGCGATTCCGTGAAGGAAAAGGTATCCCGGTTTATTGGGCTGAAACCCGAGGGGCTGACCCCTCACGAGTTATATAGCGTCCTGACATACCTTGGCATCGGGAATAACCCGGCAATGAACGTGGTCCGGATGTACGAATTCGACCTGACGATACAGCAGCGTGAGATCGATCAGGAACGCCAGATATACAATATCATCGGTGCGCCTATGCCAATCGACCAGGAACCGAGGAGCCCGATGTACCCCGGGGCGCAGATGCCACAGACTGGTGCAGGCGGGGGCGGGGGCGGGATGGGGATGGGGATGGGAATGGGAATGGGAATGAGTAAGGGACCGAACCCGTTCCTACCACAGCAAGGGCAAGGTGCGGCCCCACCCGGAATGCCGCAACAGTCGGGTGGCGGTGGAATCGGCGGACAGCCGCCGGTTGACGTGAGCATCTTATTCCCACTCGCGTTCCAGAACCCGGCAGCATTCCAGATGGTCATGGCGAACCCCACACTCATGCAGGCTGTGCTCCAGAACCCAGCAGCATCTCTCCCGCTTCTCCAGATGATGCCCGCAAACCAGCAGCAGCAACAGCAACAGCAGCAGGGACAGACGCCCGCGAACGGCATCACCCGAGATGAGGTCAAGAACCTGATCGTGCAGGAGATGAACGAGATCAAGAAAGTTCTCCTCGATGTTCGGGGGAATCCGAAGGATGATGCCCTGATTGAAGAACTGAGACAGAATCGGTCGTTCATGTTCGAGATGTTGAAAGAGCGGGCGAACCAACAGAATGCTCCGAGACACGATCCCCTCATAGAGCAGCAAGCACAGATAACTGGTGCCCTGCTCAACAACCTACTGGAGAGCCAGAATCGTGATAATACCGGGATCATCCTTCAAGCGCTGGATGAAATAAAAAAAAATCCGAGCGGACTTGGTTCGGCTTCCCCTTCCGTTGAAGGAATGAACCTGTTCCTGCGATATCAGGAACTCATGAACCAGATGGACGAAACCCGGCAACGGTATCAGGATGAGCGGGAGAAACGCGATTCCCTGAAAGATATCGTGAATACGGCGGCAGAAACTATGGGAGATACTATTGCCACCGTCATCGAGAAGAACATCACCGGTCCGGTGGGCGGCTCTGCACCACCCGGTGGTGGGATGCGACCGCAACCGAGACCTACTCCCCCGGTGGCAGGAAGCATGAGACCACGCCCACCGGCGGCGGCGGATGAATCCGAAGATTCGCCACCATCCCCACCCCCATCCCCTGACCCCGAACCCACACCCCACCACCCCGAAGATGGGATATCGTCAATCAAATGTCTGAACTGTGGGTCAGACATCTATGTCCCGATCGGGACCGAGCGGATAGAATGTCCATCGTGTCACGAGCGGTTCCGGGTCGAGCGGACTGATGCTCCACCCCCAGAAGACCCTCCAGAGGATGTGGATATAGATGAGGCGGTGCCGTGACGGGGGTAGCCCTTGTCACCCGCCTCCTTCGCTCGACGCTAAACGCATCGTTGCAGGGGACAACGCCGGATCAACTCGTTTACGCGGTGAAAATGAATAGGTCGCTCATGGAAAATGCATCGGAACAGATTCATTACTATGCGTCCTTTGTCCCTCCAATTGCATTGAAAATGGCCAGTCGGCAGTTATCAAAGATAGAGAAGACGTATCACGGTGGTATCGTCGGGCTGGTTATGTCGTGGTTGGCGGAAGATCAGCCGGTCTACCATTCGCTACTCTTAAATATGGATGGCGGTAAAGATTGGTTGGAGATACAGGTCGTGGAAATTCTTTCGGAATTTGGGATTCAATTAGACGGTGTGGGTGTGGCGGGATAGATATGGGGATTTTACATGATTCGATGATAAAGGCCCTCCCAGGTATCATCGGAGCAGCGGTAGGATTCATGGGCTCCCGGCTAGTCGATTCGGTTATGCCACCCCGACCGTCATCGGACCTCTTCGAAGACTATTATCGTGCGGTCGAACAGAGCAATCTACCGAGAACGAATGCTGAAGTTGCACACTATCTCGGCGACCCTGCCCCGGCCCCACACCATCACCAACCACCCCAATCCCCACCTTCGCCCCCACCGCCCCGGGACCAGGAATACAATGTCGGGGGGAAGGCGGCAATGGATGTGATGACGTCCGAAATAGATTCGGCAATATCAGCGCTCCGGAACGCGAAATCGAATACGCGGTGTAGTGTGTGTAAGTCCACGCTCGGTGAACTGGAACAAGATGTGATCGAGAAAACGGAGTTCATTCGACAATCAAACAGGATGTGGCACGTGATGCAGAATCTGAAAGAGTCGGGCGATCTCCCGGAAGAGTCGTCGTGGTCTACCATGACGGAAAAGCAAAAGGATTTGGTGAGACAACATGCAGGAATCAACGAATGACTTCGGTGTTGATGACAACACGTATTGCGGTATAGCGGTTGACGAAGCGTTAAACTCGGTTTGCAGCGGTAGTGACGTGGCGTTCCGGGAAGTGGCGCTCTCGTTCTTTGGATTCACGGAAGAGGATATGTCTCGTCTGTTCCCCATCGAGACAAAATATCGGGATGTCCTCGATAGCGGACTCATCGACGGGAAGTGCATGGACTACGCGGAAATCCGGATGTATATCCTCGCCCTCGCGTGGGATAAGATGAACAACGATGGGTATTCGCCGAAAAACGCCATCCGGGATGCGTGGATGGATGTGCGGTTCCTCTGCGAAGAATATGGGGTCCAGATCTGAGGGATATGGTGACTCACGAACCATCTCCCGACATCTTTGATGAAGCGGACCTGGTTGACCCACGGTTATGGGATGTGGCTGAAGAAGCGAAAGAACACGGCGAGATTATCATCGTTGGGACGGAAGATTGCCCGAATTGTGGAGCGGTTCAACAGTTATTCGAAGAAGAACTCGGTAGCGAACGGGTCCGATATGTCGATATCGGAGAGCCCGAGGGAGCGATGCTTGACAATCTATTCGATGGCATCGAAGCCGTTCCATTCATTACGTATCGAAACCGGGCGACAAACGATTACACCGAGTGTCACCTTACCAGCGAATATGAAGACGCGAATGACCCCACTTCCCCGTGGATCTGGTCAATCGATTGCAACCCCATGGACCCATCGAAAACCCGACACGCAGAGGAAACCCCGTGACCACGCGATCCGTGGCGATTAGCATGGCCGGGCGGATTGTGTGTATGCATGCCCTCCAGGAGAAGATATCCCGAATCGAGGGATCCCTTAACTACGTCCTCGCCACGACTAAGTTCCAGTACGTTGATTGGGACTGGGTTGGCCAACAGAATGAAATTGTTGCGGCGCTGAAGAACGACCTGGAGCAGATTCGTGACATATAACCAATTCGGACACGTTACAATCTCGAAAATCGAAGACCCTCGCCTCCGGATTGTGGTTGCCCTTCTCCGGGCGAACGATCCCATTCGCCAATCCGATATCGCCGAAGCAACAAAATACACACCACAACGTGTTGACTATCACTTGAAACACCTGGTTCAATGTGGAGTTGTAATCCCCATTGACGATGAGGATTGTGGGACCAGGTATTACGCTCTCCAGGAAACCTTCTACGACCTGACGTTCATGGAAGGAATGGCCCAGATTCTCCTCCCACTTGCATGGGCCATCAGGGATACGCTCGAAATCGAACCTGACACCGATCCCAAAGCGGCCATGAAAGAAAACATCCGATACATGGTTAACGCCTTTCTCTGCACGATTCGGAACGAATAACAGCCCGAATCAAAACTTTTTTGAAAAACATATATATACCCTCGACTCGAAGGTGAGTGTGAGGAACAAGACATGGTATCTACACGTAGTTTTGGTGGAATTGATGTCACCATTGGCAAAGGCGGCCTCCGGTTCAAGAAGCGGAAGAGCGCGTTCAACGCCCAGATCGGGAAGTGTATGGAAGAGTCCGAGGTCACACCGGCAAGTGAGATCGAGGGCGCCGGTGGGAGATACAGCCACGAGTTCCAGAAGCAGTTCATCACGTGCGTTGCTGCCGCACAGACCAAGGACAAGAAGTCACCAAAGGTCAGTGCCGCGAAACTCAAGGCATGGGATATCGGCGCCGCCGAAATCACGGCTGCGAAGGCGCTCATCGACAAGAAAAAGAAATAAACCGCGAATAGCGGGTAGTGGGGATTAATCCCCACCTATTTTTAGTTCACTCCATCATCAGCAATTCCAATTCGACTTTATCCTTGTTCTCGCGGATGATTATTGACGCCCCGTATTTCGCCCGCATTTTGTGAACCATCTGTATAAACTCCGGCCCGACAAACGCTTTCCCACCGGGCTGACTCACACGGTATCCCATGGTAGAGAACCCCACATCGAACCCGGCTTGTACGTGGCCGCGATGTTCCTGGAACACTACCCCAAAGTCTTCATACGCCGCATCCGGTGTGAACGTGCCGGGCTTGAGAACTATCAAGACCACGTCATCCGATACGGTGCTCCGCGATCTCTTCCCGGATAGGAGTTCAAATGCTGCTTCAGTGAGTTCGTGCTTGGTGACGGTTTCACTCTTACCACTGATCAGGTCCGCCCGGGCGGACGACAGTTGTGATATCTCGCTGGCCACCGCGTGTTTGATGGCCCGCCCAAGACCAACCGGTATCACCCCCTCCTCGTCAATTCCTTCGACGGAAAGTACTGCCGGGGATGCATATTCCAGATCGTATTTATCGACAAGAGTTGTGTTAATCTCGTTGATAGCGTTGTAAACCGTAATCTCGTTCCTGGCGAGACGGGTAGCAATACTGTCCAATAGTTTGCTGTTCTCATCGCAAATCAACGCCGCATCGCTAACCGACACATCGTATTTCGATACAACGGTTACACATGCCAGGTTGGTAAGTTTCTTTGCAACGGTAAGCGAGAGTTCTTCCTGGACCATCGTCCGGGCAGCGGCCGCTGCCCATGCTTCCGGTCGGGTTCGCTCTGCAACCTTTTCGAGCGCCTCTTTCGTTTCCTCGATAGACGGTTTCCCTGGTGGCCGTGGCCGGATCGTTGGTAGCGGTCGAGATGGGGGTGGAGGGGGCGGGGTCGGTTTGGGTGGCCCGCCCATCCGCTCAAGGTCTGGAACCCTTTTCGGGTCAATCTGCCCACGGAGTCGGGTTGCATCTCCTTCCCGCTCGGCAACGAATATCATCACGTCGCCCGGTGTCTCGAACACAACTGCACGCTGGACCCGCCTGTCGGTTGCAACGGTATCCCGGGCTTTCTTCTCGGCGGATGCGAGTGTCTTATACGCATACGCATGGTCCGCCCAATCGCCGGGTGGAGGGTCGTCCCGGAAATACCGGACGCGGTATACCGGCTGCTCTGGTGGCTCGGTGCCGGCGTCGGGATCGAATCCCGGGGGGAACACCACAATGCGTTCCCCGGTCGCTATCTCGACAACAGATGACCACACCACGCCGGGCTGTGCGAGCAACCCCTCTGCCCGCCGGGTAGCCTGGTATTCGGATTTATATCGCGTTTCGAATATTTCCGGTTCTTTCTTGCCACGGGTTGCATATTCAACGAAATACTTATCGCTTTTCTTCGCTGCAACCTTCCGCCGCTCAGCGGCTTTCTCTCCAACTGCTCGCCGCGTCTCGGTCGCCTTGATAACCTTCGGTATTTCGAGTGGCTCGTCGGGTGGTGCGTCCGCATAAACGTCGCCGTGACGTCGGACCAGAAGAGAGTATGCTTCCCGGGGATAGGTCGGGAGGATTGTCAAAAAGTCGTCCGCCCTGGGAACAATCGCGTAATAGATCCCTCTCGCTATGGTAGCGGGGATCGACGACTCGGCCTTTCCAGTCTCAAGGTCAACGAATACGTGTCGGGTTCGATCATTCGGATCAACCCCCCGGTAGATGTATACGCCCTTTCCCTTTTGCTGTCGTACCACCAGCCCGGGTTCAAGTAGATCCGCAGTAAGCGGGCGCGATTCCCGTTTCCGG
>Ga0265294_10003632_pt1 | contig 19636 bp, 19 predicted proteins | sample MunlanPumphouse3_FD_192504 | JGI IMG/M metagenome (GOLD analysis project Ga0265294, IMG submission 192504) | Groundwater microbial communities from a municipal landfill in Southern Ontario, Canada - Pumphouse #3 | ecosystem: Environmental > Aquatic > Deep subsurface > Groundwater | place...
GCTTCAAGACCACTGAGTCGAGTGTCATTGTTTTCAACAACTTCGATTTTTTGAAATAGTTTTAATTGTTTGTTTTTTCTATCAATTTCTGCATCAAAAATCAGTGTTTCATCCACCATTTTTTTAGCCGTAATAATGAGAGCTTCTTTTAAAGCCTCTTCTACTTCGGTGATTTTTAATCCCTTTTCATATGCAATTGAATCTAAAATATCAATTATTTTATCCATGTATTAACCCTTAATTTTTGACATTGAACTGTAAAAATGATTTTCAATGTGATTGTAGATAGATATTATATCTAAAATTACTTTCATATCTCTTTATACAATTTAAAGTCGTTTTTAGATAAAATCTTTGACTTATCTTAAAATATAAAAGGGTTAATACATGGAAGTATTATTAGCAAGAAAAGAATTGAATGAAAAACCAAAAAAAGTTCAACTCTCTAAACTCATTGATGAATTAAAAGAGACAGGTGAAAAAATATTTTATTTCGATAAAGAGAATTCACACAAAGATATGATGGCGTTAGTCGATGCTTTTGAAGCAGAGGGATTTAATGTTTATTTTAGAGAAATTCGATACGGATTAGCAGACGATGAGTATATGTATGAGGTACATACGCTTTAGGCAATGGGATTAAAATATTAATGCAACACAACGAAGAATCAAAAAAACTATTTATAGAAACATTGGGTTGTCAAATGAACGACAACGACTCAGCGCACATTGTCGCTGAGTTAAACAAACACAAAAACTATACTCTCACACCAACTCTTGAAGAAGCCGATTTAATTATTATTAATACCTGCTCCGTGCGAGAAAAACCCGTTCAAAAACTTTTTTCTGAAATAGGTCAATTTAATGCGAAGAAAAAAGAGGGGGCTAAAATTGGAGTGTGTGGTTGTACGGCCAGTCATTTAGGAAAAGACATTATTAAAAGAGCACCGTATGTCGATTTTGTCTTAGGTGCTCGAAATATTTCAAAAATTTCTACAATTATTGATACCAAAGGGGCAGTTGAAATTGACATCAGCAATGACGACAGCAGTTATGACTTTGCCCGAAGCGAAACCTCTTTGTACAAAACGTCGGTCAATATTTCAATAGGATGCGACAAAGAGTGTACGTATTGTATTGTTCCTGCTACAAGGGGCGATGAAATCTCTATTCCTCCTGAAATGATTATTGAACAAATCAGCAAAGATGTCAAAAAAGGGGCGGTTGAAGTGATGCTTTTAGGGCAAAATGTCAACTCTTACGGGCGACGTTTTAGTGATGGAAGAGACAAAACAAGTTTTACGCAACTGCTTCACGATATTTCAAAAATTGAAGGCTTGGAGCGTATTCGATTTACTTCGCCACACCCTTTACACATGGACGATGCGTTTATTGAAGAGTTTGCGCGAAATCCTAAAATTTCAAAATGCATCCATATGCCTTTGCAAAGTGGTTCGACTTCGATTTTAAAAGCCATGAAGCGAGGCTACTCAAAAGAGTGGTTTTTAAATAGGGCGTTAAAATTAAGAGAATTGGTGCCAGAAGTAAGAATTACGACGGATATTATTGTGGCATTTCCGGGTGAAACACAAGAGGATTTTGAAGATACTTTGGATGTTATCAATCAAGTTAGGTTTGACCAAATTTTTAACTTTAAATATTCACCCAGACCCAATACGGCAGCATTGGAACTTAAAGAAAAAGAAATTCCCGATGCCATTGGAAGCGCGCGATTAATCCAAGTGATTGACCTGCACAAAGAACACCAAAGTCAACACATGCATTCCAATATTGGTAAAACCATGAAAGTGCTGTTTGAGAATTTAAAACCCAACGGTGAGATTTTAGGTTTTAGTGATAATTATTGTCAAGTTTTTGTCAAAGGAAGTGATGAATTATTGGGGAAACTCGTGGACGTGAAAATTATAAGCGCCACACGAACATCGCTCAAAGGCGAAGTGGTAAGCGCATAATGGAATATTTTTTTAAAACGACAATAGTTCCTTTTATTTTGCAAATATTAGTCAGAATGATTTATGTCACCAATAAAAAAGTATTTCATCACCCTAAAGTTTTAAATGACAAAGTTTACATTGTAACCTTTTGGCACGGTGAACTTTTAATGCAACCGTTTAATTATCGAAAGCTTAAACCGCAAGGTAAAGTCAGTGCCATGATAAGTGAACACAAAGACGGAGAAGCGATTACTAAAACGGTAGAATATTTAGGAATTTACTCCATTCGAGGGTCAAGTACCAGAGGTGGAACAAAAGCGTTAATTAATGCGATTAAAGAATTAAAAGGTGGAGATGACATTGCTATTACCCCTGATGGTCCCAAAGGTCCGCGACACAGCGTGGCTAATGGGATTGTAGCAATCTCTCAGAAAACAAATGCTAAGATTCTAGCATTTAATTGTAAACCGACAAAATATTGGCAGTTGAATTCTTGGGATAAATTTATTGTACCAAAACCATTTGGAACGATTCATTTTTATGTCAGTGACCCTTTTGGTGTAGACAGTTTAGAATTGGAAGATGCGAAAAATTTAATAAAAGTAAAATTGCAAGAAAATGCAATGAAATAATCGAGGGAATATGTTTAGTAAAAGTTCTCAATATATTAGTATTATACGCTATTATAATCAGCTTAAGTTTGATTATAAGTTGTTGGTCAATGATGATATTGTTAAAGCCGAGCAGTCATCTTTTGTGGTTAATAGCAACACAATATCGCAAGATGCAGTGTATAAATTAAAAGTATTAGAGCAAAACGAGCCTCAAACATTTATCGCAACTTTGTGTGATACTGTGGATCAAAAATTGGTGTTAAAATCTGAATTGGCAAATACAGATACTTATGCTGTTGTCGAGCTTAACAATGAATACAATGTTGCGCTTGATAAAAGTATGCTTTTTGAAACCAAATATTTTTTTGAAGCTTCAGGCATTGATTATATTTATTCGCCGTTTCATATTTTAAATTTACATTGTGAGCAAAACCCCAGTGCGAGTACGCTTAATGGTCTTATTTTAAACAACTCTTTGTATATTGTTATTTTAAATGAAACCAATCAAATTGTCTATTATGGCATTGAAGCATTGACATCATTTGAAGAGATTCAAAAATCAAATTTTTATGATAATGAGATTTTTGGGCAAAAACTTTTTGATGAGATTTATTATTTTGAAATTGAAAATATTATCAGTTCGGTTTTAGAAAAATTTTATGCAACCAAAGAGAAAGTTTTTATCGATAAAGTAACGATTTTGCATATGATTAAACAACTCAATGATGAGCAAATTCAAAGGTTGCATAAAGAGCTTTTTATTCAAGTTAATTATCATCCGATTTCAGTTGATGATTATATGTATGAATTGTCCAAACAACCTAAACGAATGCAAAAAAGTTTTATTAAACCACGAAAAAAAGAGAAGAGCAAATTTGTATTAATCGCCTTGACCGTTTTAACACTTTTAATCACTTTCAGTGCATTTTATTTTTATAATTATATGATCATAAAAAAAGAGGTTATTAAAGAAGAGATACTTTTAGAAAAAGATAAAAACGCGCAAGAGCTTGAACGACAAAAAAAAGAGGCATTGATTCCAGCATTGCCTAATCATGTGCTTAAAAACAGCAATATCCAAAAACGAGTTTTAACGCTTTTTGACCTGATTCCTTACAGTGTGATTTTAGATGAATTACGACTCGATGTCAATGATTCTAAAATGATGGTTACCCTTTTAGAAGACGATACCTATATTAAAGAGATACAACCTAAATTGTTGCAACAATATAAATTTTCATCGATTCAATTTGAAGAACTTCAAGGTTCAAGCGCCTTAAAAGCTGTTATCAGTAACAGTGAATTTATACCGCAAGCACCTGTACAACAAGAGGTTGCACCAGCGTACAGCAATACGGGGTTTTTAGAAAAACAACAGGTTGAATCGATTATTGCTTCGGCTTTAGGTGAAGATATGATGTTTGTTTTTAAATCGGATTTTAAGTCAGACATTACGACATTTAATTATGAAGTCATTGTAACCTACAAAGAGCCCAAAGAGTTTTTTACTCTTATTGAGCGTTTAAATAAAGAAAAATACTCAATGAATATTACGTATCCAATTTTTATGAAAAAGATTGATAATATGATTCACACAAGTTTTATATTACAATTTAATCAAAATAATTGAATGAAATAAGTAGTAAAAAGTAAGCGTTTATAAAAACTTTTTACTACTCTTGAATCCCTGTTAATAAAATCTGAAATTGAAATTCATCTAAATTTATAGTATTGTTAATATCCGTATCAAAGACTAAAGTTGTTGTTTGTGGTATAAACTTGTGTATTGTTTCCATTACATTTTCTAAAGCAGAAGCGTCTATATTTTGATTGATTACAAACTTAATAAAAATCCCTTGCGGTGCTTTAAACTTAGAGGTTAAGTTTTCTAATGTATCAATAAAGTCACTTGAATGACCTGAAAAACCAAAATAATAACCTTTATATTTCATCAATGCTTGAAGCGTATTTTCATTTTCTTCTATGTTTAGTTGTTCATCTCTATTTGAATTATAGAGCAATTCATTAATTTTTTTAAAATTCATTTATTTATCCTTATAATATAAATTGATTTGTTCATGTAAAATGTCTGATAACCAAATTGGCTCAATAATTTTAATGTGGGGAATCCAATATTTTACCAAAGGTAAAATTTCCATTTCATGCGTAATTGTTAGTTTTATTTCAAGATTGCCATTTTTATACTCTTTTTCAATGACTTGAGTTTTAGATATGGGTTTTCTGTGAAAATATTTGGTTATAGCATTATCAATAAAAAGTTTAACTTCAAAAGGTTCAATATCTTCTTGAAACCAGATTGAAATAGAGTTTTCAAGAAAATCATCTATCTTTTGTGTGATTTGGAATGATTCATCTGTAGTTTTTATTACGGAAATATTTTTCAAGTAATATTTTTTTAATGTATTATGTTTAGTATCAATTGCTACTAAATACCAAAAACCTTCATAATTAACTATTTTAAGTGGATTAATTTTAATTTTTATGGTGTCATTGATAGTATATTTACACATAATACTTTTTTTAGATTTAATGGCAAGTTCTAGTTTTTGTATTTCTTCAAATTTATCACTTATATCTTCTAAATTCAACTTGGTATAAAAGGGATTGTAATCATCATTTTTGATTTTTTGTAATAGTTTTTTAGTTTTTGAGAAAAATTGTCCACCAATATTTTCACTCATTTTTTCAATGATTTCTAAGATAATGGTTTCTTCTATGGAGGTTGATTTTTCAAGTTTAAATCCCTCTTGCATTTTCCATTTTTTATTTTCTTGGAAAATAGGAAACGCAATCAAGCGTTCATTAAAATCTCTTTGTATGGTTCGTGTTGATACATTAAACTCAAGGGCAAGTTCTTGAACCCCAAGAGCTTCACCTTCATGTAATCTTCTTAAAATCGTGGTGAGTCTGGTGAGAATTTTATCGTAGTCTTGTTTGTATGCCATGTTTATATCTTATTAATGTAAAGAAGGTTTAATATTCTTAATAATTGAATCAATTTTTTCTTTTGTAATGTCAATATCCAAAGAAAAGTAAGAAACAGAACTATTATCTTCATACTCATCAAATATTGTAAAGTCTTTTAAATTATTGACTGCTTCAATTGTATCTTGAGTATTTGTGTGTATTTGTAAACATAAAGGGGAACGATGTTTATTTGAATTCCATATTTTATAATCAATACAAAGCCAAATTGTATAATTATTAAACTCCTCTATAATGAACCCATAATATTCATCTTCATTTTCTACCTTAATATTATAATCTTTTGCTATTTTATCAACAGTTAGAAAATTCTTTAACCATTTCCAAAAATATTCGCTGTCAAAAATAGGATATAAACTACGATAACTTCCATGATTATACACAATATAATCTCCATCAAAATCTTTTGCACTTTGAATATTTGAAGAATTAAATGCAGGTTTTAAGGCATTAATCATTAAAATTTCTGCTTTTTTAATGCAAGTATTTATTTCTTCATTAGTGTATTGTTTAAAATCACTAAAAATCGTACCTAAATAAATCTTTACATTGTTAGAATCGTTTCCATTATCGATAACCCATCTATCTTTTAGTCTTGATTTAAAACCATTTCTATTTTGTGTTCTCCCTATATATACTAAGACATCACTTCCATATAATGGATGGGAGCCATAAATTTGATATAATCCTATATCACTACTTTTTACATCAAATTTTTGATTGTCAATAGTGCTTTCTAAAATTTCTTCAATACTAAAAGGTCCTTCCCAGCTAATATTTATAATTTCTTTTACATTATGATTCATTATATACTCCATTTTATTTATCTTACCAAAATTTTCTCTTATTTATAGTTATAAAAGTACTGTACAACCACTGTTTTGAAGAGTTTTAATCCAATCTTTTTGTCGTTCTGAAAGTTCTAAATCGTGATTATCATCAAGATATAACTCTTTTAAATGTAAAAGATTTACAATATTACTGGGTAAATATTGAAGATGGTTACTCCATAAATCCAATACTTCTAATTTTTGTAAAGTCCCAATTTCATTAGGAAGCTTTTTTATTTGGTTATTTGACAATTCAAGTCTTTTAAGATTTTTTAAAAATGCAATCTTTTTGGATACAAATTTTATTTCATTAGATTTCAAATACAAAGAGTTTAAAGTTTTATAATTAAAAATCATACTGGGTATTGTTTTAAAGCAGTTTTTAAAAAGATTTATTTTTAGAACTTTACTCGTATTTTCTAAATCTTTTGGCAACTTTGAAAGATGGCATCGGAACATATTTATCGATTTGATAGAATGACTATTATCATGGTAGATAATTCGTTGATTGGGTATGTTATTGGTGTTGAGCCATTTTACTAAATTCATTTTTAACCTTAAAGATATTTATTTTTGTATCTCAAGAAGAATTATATAATATAGTTATGACAGCTTTGTGTCTGGTTGGACAATTAAAATAAATTAAGTAAGTGGTAAGTAGTGAGTGGTGAGGTGACTTTGGCTGTCACTCGTCACTCATTCATAACTTTTTAATTCATTATAAACCGAATCTCTCTCAACGGGGGTAAATCCTGAGTTTTGTATGACTTGTACAAATTGTTCTAGGGGCATGCCATTGGCACTTAAAGCTCCTGCTGCTGAGTTAATCGACTCTTTTTGAATCGTTCCATCCAAATCATTGGCACCAAACTCTTGAGCTAAGAGGGCGAGTTTAATACTTGAAGTCACCCAATAGGCTTTTAAATGAGGAATATTATCTAAAACAATTCGTGCAATGGCAAAGGTTTTTAAGATTTCTTGTCCGGTGGGATACTCTTTTACTTTTAAAAAGTTATTCTCTTTTTGATAGACAAGCGGAATAAAGGCATTAAATCCTTGTGTTTCATCTTGTAAGTCTCGCAATCTTATCATATGGTCAATCCGGTGTTCTCGTGTTTCAATATGCCCAAAAAGCATGGTAGCATTGCTTTGTTTGCCCGCTTTATGCCAAAGTTTATGAATATCCAACCACTGTTGTGAACTGACTTTTCCGCCACAGATTTTTTTCCGCACCGTTTCATCAAAGATTTCAGCACCGCCACCTGGCATGGAATCAATGCCACTCTCAAGCATTTTTTGAATAATGGTTTCATAACTTAAGCCATATTCTGTGCTTAAAAAATGAATCTCTGCAGCGGTGAGGGCTTTTATATGAAGCTTTGGATAGGCGGTTTTAATTTTTTTAAAAACGTCCAAATACCACTCTAATCCCGTATGTGGATTGTGGGCAGAGACAATATGCACCTCTTTTATCTCTTTTTTTAAGGCGTCTTCAACCGTTTGTAAAATTTCTTCATGGCTCATGGTGTAAGGATTGGGATTTTTACGGCTTGAACTATACGCACAAAATTGGCACACATCTTTGCAAATATTGGTAGGATTGATGTGCCGATTGATGTTAAAATAGGTTTTATTGCCGAACTTTTTTCTTCGGATAGCGTTGGCATATTTTCCCAGCGTAAACAAATCCAAATCGTAAAGCTTGAGTGCTTCTTCTTGGCTTAATCGCTGATTATTTTCCAATTTATCAATGATTATTTGCACTCAACATCCTTACTGTACTCTTTTTTATAACTGTATAACACAAATCCTCGACACACTTTTTGTTGTTCTAAATCGGTAAACTCTAAAGAGTAGAGTGTGCCTTTTCTTTTGACTTCCGTATCTTCAACTTTATGGGTTTTAAATACTGTAATACCACTAATATTGGCATGACCCAATGTGGCTAAAATTTCTCGAAGTTTTTCTTCTTTGAGTTTGGTACTGATGGCATAAAAAGCCACTCCCACAATTATGGTAAGCGCAATGGCAATAATATGTTTTTTTGGGATTTTTCGTATTTCTATGGTTTGACTCATTATAATAACCCTTTTAATGGTTTGTATTTTTTCTCTTCTAAATCGTAATATTCAATCGTTCCTGTTTCAATCGAATAGTACCATCCATGTATTTTTAATGTTTTATTTTCTACGCGCTCTTTTACGGCAGGATACGAAAAGAGATTTTCCACTTGATACAAAATAGAGTTTCTTTCTGTTTGTCGATACAACTCTTCTTTGTCGTTGGGATCAGTAATATTTTTGAGTGTAAACTCTTTTGCTTTTTGACCCAGTTCAAGCCATTTTTTAATGTGCACGAGTGAAGTATCATTGGGGATTTCGTTGTATAAACTTTGACAAGCACCACAATGCGAATGTCCACACACAATAATATCTTTAACCTCTAAAACGGAAACAGCATATTCAATGGCTGCTGCACTTCCGTGAAAGTCATTGTCGGCTTTAAATGGGGGCACAAAGTTTCCCACGTTTCGTAAAACAAACATGTCTCCTGGTTTGGTATCGAGCATTAAATCGTGAGTGACTCGACTGTCACTGCACCCTATAAAAAGAATCTCTGGTTTTTGTCCTATTTGGATTGAACGTTTTAAATCTTCTTCAAAAGAGGGAAAATAGAGGCTTTTGAATTTTTCATTGCCTTTAATTAACTGTTTAATTCTGTGCATGATAAACCTTTTGTTGTAATAGTTTTGACAGAGTAATGAGCTCATTTTCTTTGATATTGGTTTTTGCAATAACTCGAATTATAGCTTTTTTAACTGTGGGTTGTCTTATAGCACCCACCATATATCCCAAAGAGAGTAACTCTTTTTGAATCTCGAGAACTTTGGCATTGTCGCCAATGGGAATGGGAACAATGAGGCTTTGCACTTTGATAGGTAAATAAGTTTGGATAATTCCCATATTTCTTTGAATATCGTTTTTTAATTCATTGGTATGCTCTAAAATATAGTTTAAACTTTCATGCGCCAATGCTGTATCAAACAACGATAATGCCGTGGTGTAAATAATGGCTTTGGCTTTATTGAGTAAAAAATCAATAATTTCAAAAGAGGCTAAAATATACGCCCCGTAACTGCCATACGCTTTGCCTAATGTTCCCATTTTAATGTGGTTTTTCTTAGGGGTAATGCCGTAATAGTCAAAAATTCCCAGTAAGTTATTGCCAATGACTCCACTGCTGTGAGCTTCATCGACAATTAAAAGAGCCTTGTAAAAATCAGCAATCTCAAAAATTTCTTTGGCAGCAATATCTCCATGCATGGAGTAAACGCCCTCTATGGCAATAATGATTCGATTGACTTTAGTTTGATTGAGTTGTGAAAGTATGGCTTTTAAATCTTCAACATCGTTGTGTTTAAATAAAAAAACTTGCGATTTATTTAAAAGTTTAGAAGCCACCATGCCACTGGCATGGTACTCTTCATCCATTAGCAACACATCTTTTTTACGTACTAAGGCTTCTATGAGGGAAATGTTGGCTAAAAATCCACTGCCTAAAACAATGCCATCTTCAAAATGGTTGGCTTGACATAAAGCTTCTTCAAACTCTTTGTGGATTACACTGTATCCATTGACCAACAAAGATGACTTTGGCGCATGAGAGGTGTGTTGTAAAACTTTTTCATAGGCATTGGAAAACAAAATTTTATGGTTGGCTAATCCTAAATAGTCATTGGAAGCAGCATCGATAAGAGTATCGTTTGTAATGGTTCTTTCTCGGTAGCGATTTGACTTTTTTATGGCATTTAACTCTTTGTCGTACAAAAAATCTCCTATGATTAATCCTATATTATATCTAATTAATGATAAATTTTAAAAAAAAGCTATATTATTGCTACAATGCTATGTTACATTTACATGGTTGATATACAAACTTCCATATTTTAAATCATATTGGTTTAGATTAAATGAAATTTCTTGCTACTTTAGCGGCATCCAAAGTAGTTCAAGAATTCATTTAATGTTTGACACATATTCGTTTTCTTCAAACGAATGTAAGGAAATCCTCATGAACTTTTTAGATAAAAACAGCAACACCAATATTATTATTGCAGGTATTATTGCCCTTATTGTTGGCGTAGGTGTGGCTCGTTTTGTTTTTACTTCACTTTTGCCCAGTATGCTTGAAGAGAGATTGACGTTAACCTTTGCGGGGGTATTGGCGTCGGTTAATTTTGCAGGCTATTTAAGTGGTTCCATTTTTGCCATTTTTATTAAAGATATGCAAACCAAAGTGCGATGGTTTAGGTTAGGTTTAGTTGTAGCCATTTTAACCACACTCATTTTAGCTACAACTACGCACGATGCAGTTTGGTTTATTTCTCGAATTGTTGCAGGATTTGCAGCGGCTATGGCGTTAGTTGTAGGGTCTGCTATTGTCATGAGTAAACTCAAATTTGAAGACAAAACCAAAGCCATGGGCATTCACTTTAGTGGGATTGGTTTTTCGATTGCTGTGTGTGATATTGTGACACGTATTGTTTTTGCCAATGCTGGTTCTTGGCAAGATGCGTGGATGGTGTTAACACTATTTGGGGCAGTTATTGTGTGGTATCCTTTGTACATTTTAGATTTTGATAAAAACCAAACCACTCATACGCAAAAACATCATATTGATAAATCCATTTTTTCTGTGTTTGTGATTGTTTTGATTGCGGCGTATTTTACCGAAGGGGTAGGGTTTGTCATTCAAGGCACTTTTTTACCCGATATTATTAACTCCATTGAAGGCTTAGAAGGATTTGGCTCTCTTACATGGCTTATTGTAGGAATTTCTGGAATTTTCTCGTGTATCATTTGGATGCGTTTAGCCGCACGTTTTGGTTATGTCAATATCATTATCATTGCCATGGCAATTCAAGCCGTTGGCGTGTTAATTCCTACCATGACAGCAAATCCGATGTTAATTATTCTTTCGGGAGTATTTTATGGAGGAACCTTTGTAGGTTTGGTTGCACTTTTTATGAGTTTAGGCGGAAAGTTAGCAGGTAATAATCCTGTTATTTTAATGGGCGCTTTAACGACTGCGTATGGAATAGGGCAAGTAATTGCGCCTTTATATGCAGTCGTTTTAACTGATTGGTCGGGGAATTACAATTATGCCTTGTATGTAACGGCAACCATTATTGTGGGAGGTATTATTTTATTATTGGGGGCGAAAAAGATTTTAAAGGTGAAATACTAAAGTGGCTTTAAACTCTCTTTGACCAAAAGTTGACCCACCTCTTGTTGGGCATGAACAAAGGTTTTGATGTTGAGGTCTTTTAACTCTTTTCTTTCATCAATAGAGTCAATTTTCACAATCAACTTTGCCTCTTTATGAAACGCCAAAACGGCTTCACATATCAATCGTTTTTTTGTTACACTGCTGAGTGTAATGATAATACTTCGAGCTTCATCGGCTTTGAGTGATTCTAAAACAGGCAGTTTGTCTAAGTGTCCAAAGTACGCCATATAGCCACGTTTACGTGCGAGTAATACGTGTCGTAAATCATCTGAAATAATTACAAATTGGATCTCTTTTTCTTCCAGTGATGTGGCAATAATTCTTCCCAAAGTAGAAAATCCACAAATAATAATGTGGTTTTTAGCCACAATCGGGGTAATTTTATCCGATTCATAAAACTCAACAACAAAATGCGATGCGAGTTTATAGATGTTATTGACAATAAATGGTGTAATAATCATCGATAAAACCGTCACTAAAATAAGAAATTTACTCAACTCTTCTGAAAGTAAGTTACTGCTGGTGGCTAATGCAAAAACAGCAAAAGAAAACTCCCCAATTTGACACAAGGCTAAAGAGGCTTTGATACTGTCACTTTTATTGGCTTTTCGTTTGATAATAAAGTAAATAATAACGGCTTTTATGAACATGACGCCAATAAAAATCAGTAAAACGTAGTGCAGGTTGCTCACTAAAAAAAGCATATCAATTTTAGTTCCCACATAAAAGAAGAAAGCTCCTAAAAGCAAATCTTTGTACGAAGCAATATCCGATTCTACTTTCACATGGTACGACGTTTCAGCAATTATCATTCCTGCAATAAATGCTCCCAAAGAGTAGGTAAATCCCATTTGATGCGCTAAAAGTGAAGCCCCAATCACAATAGAAAGCACCGACCCTAAGAAAAGTTCTTCCAGCTTGGCATGAGACGAGAATTGTAAAAGCCACGTTACGATTTTTTTACCTATTGTAAACATAAAAACAATCACAATTAAAGCTCCAAGAAGCGTATTGATGAGAACTTCACTCAAACTTAACGTGTCGTTGGACAAAAAGCTAATGAGCAATAAAATAGGAATAACCGCTAAATCTTGAAAAATTAAAATCGCTGTTGATTTTTCACCATAAGGCGTATAAATATCTTTGGATTGTTTGAAATAACTCAACACAATTGCCGTTGAAGAGAGCGAAAATGCTAAGGCAATAATAATAGAGGCGTTGGTGTCAATATGAAAAATAAATCGTGAAACGACAAAAATAAGTGAAGCACTCAATCCTACTTGTAAAAAACCATTTAAAAAAAGAATCTCTTTCATTTTTTTGAGTTTTGACATCGACATTTCAAGCCCAATGGTAAACATCAAAAAAACGATTCCAAACTCAGCAATTAAATTTAATGCTTCTAAATTGGTATCTAAATTAAAGTCAAAAAGGGTGCTAATAATGGTACCTGTGATAATGTATCCAATAATATGGGAAATGGATAACTTTTTTAAAATAATGTTAAGTACCGTGGCAATAGCCAAAGAGATAAAGATAATAATTAATATTGAATTCATACGGTATTTTATCAAGATTCTTGTAATTTCAGATAAATTTGTTGTATAGTTTGTATCCAAATGTGTTATTATTCCTCTGTATTTTCAAAGAACACAAAGGATTTTTATGCCAAACAAAATAAAAAATATTTTTAATTCCAGTAAAAACCATGCATTTTCAACGATTTTTAAAGGACTCTTTTGGTTAGCCCCTATTGTGGCAATTACGTTAATTATATTGTGGATTTATAACAATATCAGTGACTTAACTTCGTTTTTGTTTAATTCGGTGGGATTTAATATTGAAAGTTCTCCTTTTTTATGGACAGTTTTTGGAGTGGTATTTTTAGGAGTTATTGCCTATTTAATTGGTGCTTTGGTCGAAACGCGTTTGAGTGATTTTATCGAAAAACTCTACGCTAAAATCCCAGGATATGGCACGATAAAAGAGTTGATTGATATTTTTAACACCTCAAAATCGGGTGAAAAAAAAGTCTTAGTGGTGCTTATTCGTGGTTTTGCCAATGAAGGGTATAATATTGGTTTAATGTATTCCACCAAACAAAGTGTACTCAAAGACCATTATACCGTAACGCTTTCAATGACACCCATTCCTAATGGTGGGTATATGTTTGAAGTACATAAAGATAAAATTTATGTGATTGAAGAAGCCACATTTGATACCAATTTACAGTATTTATTGTCTATGGGTGTAAAATCTTTAGCAGAAATTCTAAAAATTGAGCCTAAAAACATAGAAGAGTTTAGAACATTAGAAGCTTTTTTACAAGAGACTAAAGCGTAATATTTTCTAAAAATTCAATGTGATTGTCCACTACAATTAGTGCGTCAATCACATACGCCACGTCAAGTTTTTTGGTTTGTAAATAGTAATCAACACTTCGTTTGAGTTTAGAGAGTTTTGAGGGATTGATATTATTAACAGCCGTTTCATAGTCAGGCGCAGATTTGACTTCACAAAAGTGATAGACCCCATCTTTTAAAGCAATAATGTCTATTTCCCCCAGTTTTTTCGCATAAAAATTTTGTTCAATGATGGTAAAGCCGTGTGAAATGAGAAATTCACACGACTGTTGTTCGGCAATATCCCCTTTAGACCGGCTCAACTTCGACTCGTATGGATTTAAACCGTGCAGTCATAATGAGTTCATCGCACTCATCTCCAAAAAGAAAATTCACTTTTGAAGCCGCATGATGAAAGGTCGTAAACAACGTATTGGGTTTAATGGTTTTGACAAACTTTATGGGCATAATCGCACTTTGCCCATATTGCGTTTTTAAAACCACATGATGGCTTCCAATTCGCTCTTTGTCTTCAATTGAGGCTAAGATAATATCTTTATCGTATTTGCTGTTGAGGTTTTCACTTTGCACGGTTTGTGCGGCATTGTTATAATGCACAATCGTTCTTCCCGTGGTTAAATAAAACTCATTGGGTGCAAAGGACTCATCGTGTACGAGTTTTTTGATTTGTTCTCGCAAGCGATATTGATGATAAAGAAATGTGCCTTTTCCATCTTCGGTTCTGAATTTATCGATGTGTAAAATAGGAGTGTCTTCTTTAGCAATGGGCCATTGCATTCCTCGGTTTCTATTTTTAGAAAGTTTATGATACGTCGCACCACTGTATCGTGTGCCTACGGCTTCTTTGGCTTCATTCCAAACCTCTTCACTTGAAGCGTACACAAAATCACCCGTAATTTTGTTTTCGATGTCTCGTAAAACTTCCCAGTCATCTGGCATATCGGCTTCGACTAAGGGTTGTGAAAGGTGAAGTCGTCGCATGGCATTGACGTACACACCCACTTTTTCATACGCCGATTTTACGCCAAACACAATGTCCGCTTTTTTGGTAATTTCATTCATAAACAGCTCATTGGAAATAATCAGTTCCAAGTTTTCTAATGCTTTATGCACTTTGTTTTGATTGGGGTGAATGTGTGCAATATCTTCGCCCATAACGTACATGGCTTTAACTTTGCCTGCAATCATTTCATCAATAAGCTGAGGTGTCATAAGACCTATTTCTTTAGGGGTTTTATAATCGGGGTCGAAGTAAGGTAAACACCCCGTATCACAAGCACCTTGAACATTGTTTTGTCCTCGCAATGGCATAAGTCCAACCGCTTTTTTCCCAATATTGCCCGTGAGCATGGCTAAATTGGTAATCGCCATAACGGCATACGAACCATCTAAATGCTCGGTAATTCCCAATCCCCAAAAAAACATTGATTTTTTGGTCGCATACGCTCGAGCAATCAAAGGAATTTGTTCGGCTAAAACTTCATAACCTTTTATGTTTTTCATATACTCTGGATTGGCAAATTCATCATTTAAAATAGCATTTTTATACTCTTCAAAGCCTTTCGTGCGACTGTCGATAAATTCATTGTTGTACAATCGTTCACTTAAAATGACATACGCCATCATATTTAAAATGAGTAAATTGGCTTCATAAGGAATAACCAATTCATGGGTTGCGAACTTTCCTAATTGGATTTGTCGTACATCAATAACGGTTAATTGCGCCGTTTTATCACGTGCTGCTTTGATAATTCGATTGGATACAATCGGGTGTGCTTCGGTGGTGTTTGATCCCATCACAATGATATTTTCAGTTTCATAAATATCATCAAAAGGATTCGTAGCAGCTCCTTCTCCAATAGCCGTTTTCATGCCTTTTAAACTTGGGCTATGACATACTCGTGCGCAGTTGTCCACATGAGGTGAATCCATCGCCTCTCGTACAAATTTTTGGAACATATACGAACTTTCACACGATGTTCGAGCGCCTCCCATTCCACAAAAAGCGTGGCGACCATATTTTTCTTTAATCTGCAACAATTTCCAAGCCGCCAAAGAAGTCGTAAACTCATACGGTGTTTCAAAGTAAGTTTCATCGAACGATTTGAGCGTTTTTGCCCGTGCTTTTAACTCTCGTGGCAAATCTTCTAAATTGGCTTCAATAAAACTCTTTTTGACTCGACAATTACGAATACGCACGGGACTGTGGACAAAATCAAAGCCACTTTTCCCTTTAATACAGAGTTTTCCTTGCGAAACATACCCATCATTTTGGGCATAAATTTTTAATATCTTGTTGTCTTGCACTTGTGCAGTAATATCACATCCCACACCACAATACGTACAGACTGAATTAATATCTGAAATCATACTCATCCGCCACCTACAAATTGTAAAAGTTCCAATTTATCGCTGTCATGAAGCCTAAAATTGCCCCAATCATCTTTTTTAACGATTTGCATATTCACCGCAGCTGCCATAACTTTGTCTTCAATTTGTAAAGCCGTAATCACCCTTTGCAAAGAAGTTCCCTCTTCAAACTCTTTGGTTTCCCCATTAATAATAAGTTGCATTTCTTAACCTTGAGATTTATTTAATGCGTGATTTTATCAAAAATATCTTTATGTTAAATCAAAGTAAACAATTAACCACACATTAATAACAGTACCAATGAGTTTGTATGTGCGTAATAAAATAACGGTAAGATTTTGATACATTATATGTGATAGGTTCAAAGGAATGCTAACTGAGTCAGAGGATTGTGTAGGAATGTTTCAATACATTATATGTGATAGGTTCAAAAGAAACAGCCTGTTACTATGGCTTTTGCAAGTGGGTTTCAATACATTATATGTGATAGGTTCAAATTTTGACCCACGAGAAATCGTAATAATAAAAAAGTTTCAATACATTATATGTGATAGGTTCAAAAATCACTTCGCCTCACAAAAAGATATTGAATCGCTGTTTCAATACATTATATGTGATAGGTTCAACATTTGCAGTTGTGTCAATAGCAGTTGCTCCTCTTGTTTCAATACATTATATGTGATAGGTTCAATTTCTTCAAATTCAAACATTTTGTTTGTAACCCCTGTTTCAATACATTATATGTGATAGGTTCGACTCTTCCTGAACTTCTTTTAAAAATTCTGTTAATTGTGTTTCAATACATTATATGTGATAGGTTCAAGTTTTATCCCAAATCGATGTGTTTTCTTCTCCATTGTTTCAATACATTATATGTGATAGGTTCAAGGTTGAAATTCAACTTTTTTAGTTGCAGTAATATTGTTTCAATACATTATATGTGATAGGTTCAATAGAAAATCATAAGCCCCTTGATGAAGAGTATATGTTTCAATACATTATATGTGATAGGTTCAAGGTTCAACAACAGGTGTACAAAGTTCAAACTCGCTGATTTAGTTTCAATACATTATATGTGATAGGTTCAATTTCCATAAATTTACGATTTAATACTGCTTCACTGGTTTCAATACATTATATGTGATAGGTTCAACATCGTGTCCCTCTAAAGGTACAGCACCAATAGCTGTTTCAATACATTATATGTGATAGGTTCAAGAAAAACAAATTGAGTTTCAAACTGTTCTAAAGGAGTTTCAATACATTATATGTGATAGGTTCAAACTTTTAGGATATGGCTTTCTTTCAACTAATACAGAGTTTCAATACATTATATGTGATAGGTTCAACTCAATAAAAGAGCCTCTCTAAAAACACTCAAATTTATGTTTCAATACATTATATGTGATAGGTTCAACTTTTCCTGCAGCTTCTCCTCCCAATTTAGCACCGTTTCAATACATTATATGTGATAGGTTCAAAAACTGACACAATCAATAACTTAGAATTTTTAAAAAAGTTTCAATACATTATATGTGATAGGTTCAAAATTGTATAAATGGGTGTACCATTAATCGCTAAAGTTTCAATACATTATATGTGATAGGTTCAAAAAGTTGTTTTAATAGTAGTTTTGATTGTTTTAAGTTTCAATACATTATATGTGATAGGTTCAATTTGTTTAAATATTTGACTTGATAAATTCTATCTTGTTTCAATACATTATATGTGATAGGTTCAAAAATAAGAACTATTAAAAGTAGTATTACTATTTTTGTTTCAATACATTATATGTGATAGGTTCAAGTTGAAGAGATGGTTAAATTAGTGAGAGGTATAGCAGTTTCAATACATTATATGTGATAGGTTCAACATGATGGCGTTCGGTCGTGGGGTTATTGTTATTATGTTTCAATACATTATATGTGATAGGTTCAAAGAATGAATCAAGAAGAATTAGAACTTTTAACAGTGTTTCAATACATTATATGTGATAGGTTCAAGCAGTTGGTGCAAAACTTAACAATTCTCTTTTAAGTTTCAATACATTATATGTGATAGGTTCAAGTATTTGGTCAAAAGAACAAAATACAATCATAGCTGGGTTTCAATACATTATATGTGATAGGTTCAAAAGTTCAATCGTTTCAAGAAAATAGAATTTTTACTCTGTTTCAATACATTATATGTGATAGGTTCAATGCTTCCATAGAGTTATGTTCATTCGTAATTTCTGTTTCAATACATTATATGTGATAGGTTCAATAACTTGCATATTCAGCTTTATATTCGGGATTGTTTGTTTCAATACATTATATGTGATAGGTTCAAATACCCTTAGAAGCTGGTGAACTTGATACAATAGTGTTTCAATACATTATATGTGATAGGTTCAAGGACTTAGGTTGTGCATATAACAATGGAGCTTCAAGGTTTCAATACATTATATGTGATAGGTTCAAGCAACAATCAGATTTTATTTAAGATTTTTAGCAAAGTTTCAATACATTATATGTGATAGGTTCAATTTGGTTGATGATGTAATTTCACACCATTCTCTTGGTTTCAATACATTATATGTGATAGGTTCAATCTAGCATAGAAACTTTAGAAAATAAAGCTAAATTGTTTCAATACATTATATGTGATAGGTTCAATTCGAGTTCTCGATTAAGTGCCATTTCGCTTTTTGAGTTTCAATACATTATATGTGATAGGTTCAAAGCAGTTCAAGAAAGATATAAAGTTATCTATTCAGGGTTTCAATACATTATATGTGATAGGTTCAATAAATTTAACAGATAGTTCAAGCACATTTTTTAGCAAGTTTCAATACATTATATGTGATAGGTTCAAGAGACACAACAGCTGATGTTGATATGGCAATTTTTGGGTTTCAATACATTATATGTGATAGGTTCAAAAAATAGAGAAAATAGAGATACAAACACAAGCGACGTTTCAATACATTATATGTGATAGGTTCAATCAATTTGTTTAATGTTTTTAGCCGTTTGATAACGGTTTCAATACATTATATGTGATAGGTTCAACTTGAAGTGCTAAAAGTTCTTTGAATGTTCTGGGACTGTTCAAAAATCTGTGTCAAACTGGTAAAATAAATAATACCAAAGGACGCACAGATGAATATAGAGATAGATGTTGAGCAGTTTGCTAAAGATATAAAAGCTGGTAAAAGTATCGGTGGA
>Ga0265294_10003633_pt1 | contig 19634 bp, 17 predicted proteins | sample MunlanPumphouse3_FD_192504 | JGI IMG/M metagenome (GOLD analysis project Ga0265294, IMG submission 192504) | Groundwater microbial communities from a municipal landfill in Southern Ontario, Canada - Pumphouse #3 | ecosystem: Environmental > Aquatic > Deep subsurface > Groundwater | place...
GGTGGAGCGGATCACGGCGATGATGTCTGCACCCTCGCGGGCTGCGGCTCTGGCCTGGGTGAGGTCTTCATAGATATTGCCGGTGGCCACGATCACGTAGATGGCGGGCTTTCTGCGGGGGCCGTATTTCTCAAAATAAGCTTCCCGCTGAGCCTTCTGCGCTTTGATCTGCCCCAGCATCTTTTCAGTTAAAGTAGAAAGCAGATTGTAGAGCAGTTCAGGCTCTGCCAGAGGCAGCGCCGTAAGCTGAAGCTCTCCGCTGGTTACGCGATCTGCCACTTCTTGGGCGCTCATAGATTTGTGATGCATGGCATTGGCTATCCAGATGGCGGCACCTTTGTGCAAGGCTCCGGCACTCTGCAATTGCTCTATTATCAGATTGGGCAGAGGCTTACCGTCTTCGGTGGCACCATCGATGCCCATCAGCCGCAGCACTGTGCGTTCAATGGTCACAGAACTGTAACCATTAAACAGCCAATCAAAGTCTGAACTGATCTTGGTGGCGGCTGTTCTGGCGCGATTTACCAGATTGCTATCTAAATCGAGTTTAAGCATTTACACTCCAAATATTATGTTATTTTCTTAGTGCGAGCTTTTGAGTGTGGCTCATTTGGTCAAGAAAAATCCCCTATTACAGGTAGAGAGGGGAGGTCTCAAGCAGATTTGCACAGATGAAAGAGCATGGGGGCAAGAGGGAAGAAGTAAGCTAAAGCAAGGCTGTGTTGAAATTAGAGAGCAGTAGTTCCTTCTGCGAGCGAATTAGCTGAGCCCTGAACAATCTCATCGACTATTATTTCACAGTCCTTCATGAGCTTGGCTATGTTTATGGGATTGATCCACGGGACCAGTTCAAACTTCTTGGCATCAAGACCTATGAAGTATTTTGCCAAGTCCAGGGGATTTACCCAGGTATCTTTTTGCATGGCCTCGTTGATTACTGTCTCCCAGTTAAACTGGTACTTTCTGGCAATAAAGACAATATCAGCAAAGTCTTTGATCTCGAGCCTGGGAATAGCAGAAATCTTGTTGGACAGAATGTTATAGACATTATCTACTTTGCCCAAGACCGCTGATAACTCAAATCCGCCAATATGGCAGACCAGATCATTCACCAGATCGAGTTTGAGTGGCGAATTATCCTTTCCGATTACTTCCAGACGAACAAAGTCTGCACTGCGTGTAAGAGCAGCGTAGCTTACATGATTGGCTTTAAATTCTGCCTCTATTTCCATGATCAAAGCTCGAAAGTCTGCGTGGCTGTTTACAAACAAATCCAGATCGTCTGAATAGCGGTGGAAAAGGTAATATCTGGACAAGGCAGTCCCTCCAGTGAGGTAAAAGGGTAGGTTCAAACCATTGATAAGCGCGAGTATCTCATCCTGCAGAGGGTATAAAGACTGTTGATAGTCTATATGCTTCATAAAATTACCGATTGGGAAACAGCCTGCTGGCAGCAAAACGGAAGCGTTCTTGTAGAGCTTTGGAGTGGATGGTGGAAATCACTTTTTCGGACAAAGCTGTTCTAAGTTGCTCTGTGCTAAGTAATCTAAGGACATCATACCAATTTGGCGTGGACAGCAATATGCGTCTGTAGAGAGAAACTGTCAGCGGCTCAGAGGGGTCGTTTTTGTTGAGGCAATCCTGTAGTTCTTGCTCAGAAAGCTCGTACTCCCAAAAGAGCTGCGTCAGTTTTCGTATTTTCATCTTATCTTTATCCTTTGTTTCCATAAGACATAGAAAATCACAATCCTAAATCCTGTCAAGTGCTATGTCGCATGGGCATAGCTCGCTTGCAAATTTAAGTGATTCTTTATACCAGACAGTACCCCCAGAGCTCAGTGCCAGGCTACTGTCCGCTTCAGAGTCTCCTAAAACTTCCTATACAAAGACGCCAGACTGCCGATCAGAGAAAGATCGTTGTGCTCATCTGCTTTGATCAGAATGGGCTCAAAATCCTCATTGATCGGGAGCAGCACCACGGTTTGCGTATTCTGATCCAAGGTCATCATTTTCAAGGTGATAGCGCCATCTATGCGCACGGCACAGATTTTACCGGAGAGCTTTTGCCAGTCGCTACATTTGGAGATGATCACCACATCATTATGGCGCAGTGAGGGTTCCATGCTGCGTCCATTCACCCGCAAACTGATGAATTGATTGGGATCGCCTTTGAGCTGCCCCTTGCGGATGGAGATGGTATCTGTAAAGTAAGGACGGCTCTCCACCGGAGTTCCGGCCGCAATCTCGCCTTCCACCCTAAGGTCGATCACAGAGCTATCCACCAGGTTCATCTTGGTAGTAGCGATGTCTTCCAGGCTCTTATTGAGCATCTTTTGCAGAGTTTCCCAGCTTTTATTTTTGTGAATCGCCAGTTGCTGTCTGGATTCACAAAAGATCTCGCCTTCGCCGGTGAGCAGCCAGTGCAGATCAAGCTTATAGACCTTCCACATCATCAGCAGACTCTCAATTGAGGGTCTGATCTTGCCGGATTCCATTTGCGAAATTGCCGAAGCATTGACGCCAAGGTCTTCGGCCATATCGCTTTGCCGTTTTCCTAATTCTTTACGTAGGATACGAAGTCTTTTGCCAATCATAGCCTTACTCCTGTTTTGTATTTGTAGTTTGATAAATGCTCACTACAAAGTCACTGTATAAGCATGGCTTATGCTGTCAAGAGAAATTATGCAGCAGGCATCCCCCCAAAAAATTAATGGTCACACGGATGGGACGGATTAAACGGATTGACACGGATTATTTCAGACAAGTCTGAGATAATCCACTTGTTGCTTCGACAATTGTTTTTCGAGCTTATATTCTTAGTTTCTGATCCCTGTGCCTTAAGCATATTTCTAACATATTTTCGACTTGAGTTGACTAGATATTCTGCATTATCTCGAATCGAAAGTGCTTTTTTATCATGCCCAATGGACGGGCAGGAACCAGGCCTTTGTCCGGGGTAATCGCCTCGGGCAGCAGCAGAAGAATACTTGAATCCTTCGGAGACTGTTCAACAAGTTTCGATTATTCTCCAATAACTTAGCTGATTCTCTAGTCTAAAAAGTGGGCGAGGCAGCCTTCCTGCAATCTATTCCTCAGGATTGACATAGAGCCTTTGGATAGTTTATCATGCAAAACAGTGAATGTTCCTGTGTCGTTTACCTGAAAGCTGTGAGTCTTGGAGTTCAAAGTGCCTAAGGTAACTATAGATTTACCATAAGCTTAGCGGCACTTTGGACTTCAAGCGGCAGAACCAGTGGCTTGTTCCATATCAAGTCCAATTTACCACCAATCCGAAACTCCCGAGCCAAGCTTTGAAGCTCTCGCTGTTGGCTCTGATATAGACAAAAAAAGCTTCAGATGTACTCCAAAGCTTCTATGGCATCCATATTGTCTGGGTCTTATTTAGAGATGATATCGAAGTAAAAGTGAATGTTCCTGTGGCGTTAGATAGCAGATCCTATATGTATTTGATCCTTTCTCCCTCTCTCCAAGGCGTCGATCATGTCTTTATCTACCCTTAATCAAGCGTTAAGAGTTAACGCTTGATTAAGGGTAGATAGACATGTGATCAAGAGGCTCAAATGAGTAAGGAGGACCCCAGAATGCTGGTTTATCCGGGGGATGAAAAAGACTCTCTTTGCGGCTTGAAGTCCAAAGTGCCGCTAAGCTTATGGTATATAGATAGTTATCTTAGGCACTTTCAACTCCAAGACTCACATGATCCGCGCGATCTGTGTTCTGTCATCATCATCATTCATATTCAGGACTTGGGTTTTCGCCCAAAACCCCTACAACCCACATACGCAGGACTTGGGTTTTCGCCCAAAACCCCTACCTTTTTAATCCAACAAATCCTCTCGATCCGCCCGATCTGTGTTCTATCATCATCATTCATCTTCAGGACTTGTCTAAAATAGCGCCTTGTTCTCGCTTTACAGGTATTAGGCCTGGATAATACGGATTGGAACAGGCTTTGGCCACTTATTCAGCTTAAAGTGCAAAAGAAAGCGGCGTGACTTGGGGAGAGGGATTGAACAGTCTCTTCCTCTGTTTATACCCCAAAAGCAGAAATCTTCTTGACAGCAATATCCAGTTTCAGATATGTTGATTCCATGAATGTTTAATTTATCTTAATGGAAAAATATAAGCTTTGAGGTGGTCATGATACTTGATATTTTTGAAAGTCTGATTTACAATGCCGGTTTGCTCTTAACCTTGACAATCGCGTATGATATCATTATTAATCATAATCCTGATAACAGGATGAAGGGCAAGATTTTCAGTGGCATCATCGTAGGCGTGATCGGTCTGGCCATAATGATCCATCCCTGGGCGCTGGAGACGGGCACAGTAATCGATGCCCGTACCATTCTCTTCAGTATTGCTGCGGTGTTTTTTGGAGCTATTCCTGCCTTAATCGGTGGAGTGATGGCCATTACTTACCGGATTCTGATGGGTGGAGCTGGGGTCTATGTAGGGGTAAGCACCATCATCAGCTCCATTTTTTGGGGGCTTGTGTGGCGCTTCTGGCATCAACGCAGAGGATCTGCTTACAGCCTGATGGGGCTGTATCAATTAGGTGTGGTGAACCACATCTCGATGATTCTTTTGATGTTTCTGCTGCCCAAAGAAATAAGATGGCAGATGCTTCAAGTGGCAGCTATTCCGGTGCTCGTGCTCTATCCCTTGGTCACTGTTTTGATGGGGCAGATAATGCTGCGCAGAAGGCAGCGTCAGCGGGAAAAGCTGGCCCTGGAGAAAAGCGAGCAAGAATACCGCCTCTTAGCAGAAACTACCAAGGATATGATTGTGCTGCATGATATTGCAGGTAATATTGGTTATTCCAATAAAATGGCAAAGGATTTCTTTAGCAAAGAGGCTTTGCAAGAGGGTGGAAAAAATATCAAGCAGTTTATTCTGCCCGAATCTCTTTTGATGATGGAGGGCTATGTCAAAGAACGTAGGGCAGGTTTAACTGAGCCCAGAATGTATCAAATGCAGGTTTGGGATGCACAAGGGCAGGTAAAAACAGTGGAGATCAACAGCACCATACTAAGCGGCGAAGGTGAGGATGCTCTATTCATCGCAGCGATAAGAGACATCACAGAGCGCATTCGCAACGAAGAGCAAACCGCTCGCTATGCGAACCGGCTGGAGGTTTTGCGGGAGCTGGATCGCATTGTGCTGGAAAACTTGCCTTTTGAGCAGGTCTGCACTGTCGCAATGAAGAAGCTGCAAGCTTTGATCCCCTTCAAGATATTGATGGTAAGCTCTATCAAAGATAACACAATCCGCTTTTTGGCCATACAAAAACCGGAGCTCAGGCATCGCTATCTGAATACCAATGATCATTTCCCAAACAATATGGGATTTTGTACTCATCTGCTCAGCGTAAAGAATTACGTGATCTCAGATACTGCTCTCGCCGAAACAAAGAACATGCCGATTCGGGCGGCTTTGATCAAAGAAGGCATGAATTCCTTTATGTTCAACGGGATGATTGCAGAAAATGAGCTGGTGGGTTTTCTCTGGTTTGGCTCAGATAAAATGAATGCCTTTGGCCCAGAGCACCTCGAAGCGGGTCAGGAATTTGCCAATCAGGTGGTGATCGTCTTGCATCAATTGGAGTTGAAACAACAGATTAAAGACTATGCTCAGGACTTGGAAAAGCAGGTGGATCTGCGCACCAATCAGCTCAAACACAGTATGCATGAAATGGAATCCTTCTCTTACTCTGTGGCAGACGACCTGCAGGCTCCACTAAGGAGAATCAGCAAGTATGCTGAGGCCTTAGAAAAAAGCCACGAAGCTCAGTTGCGAGCAGAAGGCAAAGATATTCTGCAGGCCATCAGAAACCAGGCTATGCGCATGAGCAATGTGATCCCTGAACTTTTGAAGATTGCTCAGGTGAATTCAGATGCGATTCATAAAGAGAAATTGGACATGAGAGAGATCGTCCGCAGGCAGCTCAATTATGTGCCGGAAGACTTTGCCGTGACGGAGGATTCCCTGCTGACCTGCCAGGGGGATGCCACTTTGATCGAAGTGGTGTGGAAAAACCTGATTGAAAATGCGGTGAAATTCAGCATTCCGGCTCCGCTGCATAAGATTCACATCGGTTGCGAGCTCACTGGCGACAGGGTGGTATATTTTGTGCAAGATCAGGGAGTGGGCTTTGATCCTGCTTTCAAAGACAAGGTATTTGATCCTTTCAAAAGGCTGCATTTCCCAGATGAATTTGAGGGAAACGGCATCGGACTGGCTTTGACCAAGAAGATCGTCCTTCATCACGATGGTGAAATCTGGGCGGAGAGCACTTTAGGCCAGGGCAGCACCTTCTATTTTAGCCTGCCTTATTCTGCGGATTGAGCGCAATTTGCAGGCATAAAACAAGGCAGCAATCGATCTTGCTGCCTTGCGAGCATTGCTAATACTTTAGAAAGCTACATTTTCACGCTGACATTGATGTTTTTGAAGCGGGCCGGAGCCACGCCGTGAGACAAACGCATCACCTGTCCGGGTTCGCCTTTTCCGCAATGGAAGGTGGAGTGGTAAGCCCATTCCTCTTCCCCGCAGATGGCGTCACAGGCGTTCCAGAATTCCGGGGTAATGCCAAAGTAAGTGGGTTCTTTCACGATCCCTACTATCTTGCCATCCCGTATCTTATAGCCGATCTCGGTGGTAAATTGGAAGTTATTGCGATTGTCATCAATACTCCAGGTTTTGGTATAGTCCAGGAAGTAACCGCGCTCGGTGCTGGCGATTAGCTCTTCCAAACTGCCCTTGCCGGGGGCGATGCAGAAATTGGTCATCCGCACCAAGGGGTAATCATCGGCAAAAGAGGCTTTCATATTTGAGGAGGGTGCGAGGCCCAGTTTGTGGGCTATGTGGCGGGAGCTCTGCTGATCCACAAGGATGCCGTCTTTGATGATATCCACCCGGCGGGCGGGGACACCTTCATCATCCATAGGACTGTAGCCCAAGCCTTTGGGATCGGTGCTATCACTATAGATATTCAAGATATCAGAGCCGTATTTGAAGCGTCCCAGCATGGCTGGCTTCACGAAGGTCTTGCCGGCGTAGGAGATTTCCTGGCCAAAGATGCGGTCGGCCTCGGTGGCATGGCCCACGGATTCGTGCAATTGCAGAGCCAGATGACCAGCACCTATGATGATATCAGCCTTTTCTTCGGTGATGACATCGGCAACAAGTAAGTCTGTGGCTTCCTTGATAATGGTCTCGGTGTTTTCCTCAAAGTTCTGCTGATAAAAGAGCTCAAATCCAGCCCGGCCTGCACTCATGTGCCCTGGCCAGGTGCGGGATTGGGTCTGTTTGCCATCAGAGGCCACTACCATCATCATGGGCAGGGAATTTGTGACGATCATGTGATTGTAGCTCCCCTCGCTATTGGCATAATACTTTTCCTGACGCTCAAACTGCGCTGCGGCATAAGAATGCACGATCTTACCGGTGGGCTTGATGCTGGTGGCCAGGCGCTGCAGATACTCCAGCTTTTCGGCCTTCGGCATGGCAAAGGGATCGATTTCAGGCTGGTGCACATACTCGCCAGTGCTGGCTGGCAGCGCGGGGAAAGTGAGCTTTTCCTTTTGGAACAGAGCACCATGGATGGCATTGCTGCGAGCCTTGGCGATCAGCCTTTCGATGCTGGCAGCGCTGAGGTCCTTGGAGCCTGCAAAGCCGAAGCAGCCATCGATCAAGACTCTGATGCCGATGGCAGGGGAGCCTTTGCTGTTGCCGTAACTTCTGAGATTGGCGTTCATGAAAAAGATGCTTTCATAATCTGTACTAGTAATGCGGACATCGGCAAAGCTAATGTCCGGGGCGGTCAGTTTGTCAATGATGGATTTTATCTTTTGTTTCATAATTTAGTTCCTATATTGTCCTGGTGGAAGAGCTGATATTGAAACCCTGAACCCGGGCATGAGGTGCTCTGGCAGAGCTCACGCTGAACTCCCCGTAGTTATCGGAAAAGGGGATGGTGTGGGCGGTGTCTTCCAGCTCTATCAGGTTTTCAAAGATTCTACAGATCCGCTCTGTAAAACGCAGGTTGTTTACCACTTTGGTGATCTTCCCGTCTTCGATCAGGAAGGTGCCATCTCTGGTGAGCCCGGTGAGCGAGGTCTCGCGGGCATTGATAAAGTTCATATAGTGTAGGCTGGAGATGTAAAGTCCTTTCTTTACAGAAGTTATCATATCGGATAGCTTTGCATTTCCAGCTTTGATCTTCAGGCAGGCACCGGTATTGCCATTTTTGGGCAAGCCCAGTTTGAGATGATAATATTGTCCGCACATAAAGGCACGGAACTGGCCGTCTTCAATGAGCTTCAGAGCTCTGTAGATATGTCCCTGATCTCCATAATCCCTACGGATCATCTGGGGATCGGTGGGGTCGTCTGTGATACTGAAGAAAGTGGGGAAAAGCTGCTGATTTAGCTTGCCTTCAAAGAAGCTATTGTGGCTATCTACAGAGGCCGCCCGCATCCCAGAGCTGAGATATTGGGCAAATTCGGCTACGCAGCGAGGCGCCAGGATTACTTCATACTCGCCGGGGGCAACATCTACCACGGGGTTTTGGGCAAGAGCGATCTTGGTGAGCAAGTTATCGCTAAAGCTCGCTTCCTTGAAATAGCTGAAATCATCTCCACCAAAGGTTTCCAGCACGGTCACCTGGCTGTCTTTGTGCACGGCTTTTACCTCCAGATAGATCGGAGACAGGGTGCTGGTTTTGTCCAAACCGTTGCTATTGAGCATCTGCCAGCTCTGATAATTGCAGATGAAGGTGCCATAGAGCTCAAAACCGTATTTGGCGGCGCGCCCAGCGAGCTCACGCAGAATGCGGGTCTTTTCATTCAGGCCTAAAGCCTCGATATTGTTTACGATCTGGCGCGGCCTGGCCAAAGTGAGATCATCCTCTATATCTACAAAATCCGGATCCTCTGGCATGGCATCGATCATATCCAGAGCAGTTTTCAGAGCTGCCTCGATCTTGGGATTATCCGGATGATCGACAGTGAAGCTGCAGGATTTCTTGCCTTTGTAGAGGGTGGCAGCAAGGCTGCTGCTGTCCTTGGAGATGTTGTAATTGGTCTGGCTTTGATAGAAGCGCAGAAAGTCGGTCTGCCACTCTCTGAAAGTCAGGACATATTTCAGCTCGGGATGCTGCTGCAGGGCGGAGTTCAGATGCTTGAGTTGTTCGTTCATATAGCTGTCCTTAAGATTTGTTTGTGAGGTTTCAGGCATTATACCCAGGAGCTCTTGTTATGTCTGCGTTTGGGGCTATTCTTACGGCAGACGAATGCTCCCTGGGGCTTGCTGTCCGGCTCTTGCTTTTCGCCTCTGAGCCACACGGATTCAATGGCCCCGCGCAGCTCGACCTGCACATCTTTGGGGCTGGTGATGGTGGTAGTTGCTTCGGGGTTATAGACCACGAAATCTGCATCTGCGCCTAGGTCTATGCGTCCTTTTTGAGGATAAATCCCCAGGCGCTTGGCGGGATTTTCGCTGGTCATTTTGATACAAGTGGAAAGCGGGATTTTGCGGGCCTTCCAGAGCTCTGAAAGCACCCAAAGATAGCTGTATTCCATCAGCTCGGGGGAATTGCCGGCAAAAAGCTCATTTTCGGCTGCTATCCCAGAGCAGCTATTGGAAAGCAGATACAATTTCTTGGTGCGCAGCAGCTCATAGAGCAGGTCATTATGTTCGTGAAAATCGCAGGCCCAGGGCGAACTAAAGGCCTGGGGCTCCAGCCAGCCCATCAAGTCCATCATATTGACGGCAAAGGAGATATCGCTGCGCTTGGAGATGGTATTGATGAATTCTATCGTGAGGTAGGAAGATACCCGGGGGATGTGGATGGGGTTTTCCTGCATACGCCGCAGGATCTTCTTGATCCCATCTCTCTGGGAATCAAAGGTGTAGAAACCATGGTTATCCACATCATAGCCCTGGAAGGAGAATTCCGTGTCACTTTCGTAGATATCCATAAAGAGATCCATAATCTCGGTGAAGCTCATCTGAGGGATATTCTTATTCGGAGTAGGGCTCATCAGGGCTATTCCCACCACGCCCTTGCTCCAGAGTTCCTGAGCGCTTTCCGCATAATAGGGATAGTCGCCGACATCCACATTTGCCCACAAGGCCATATCGGTGTGGATATTACCCTTCAGGGCGGCGATGTTCTTTTTGAGATCACCGGTATCAAAGATGGGTGTATCGCTATGGTAGCTCATCTCAGCCAAAGTGGTCCATCCCCCTTTGATGGCGGATTTTGTGGCTTTGGTGAGATCCTGGGGCAGGTTCTTTTTCTTAGCCAGGAGATGGCTGTGGATATCGATGGCTCCCGGCAGTAGAATCCTGCCTTTGAGATCGATGATCTCGGGCTCTTCTTCGGTTTCGATCTCATCCACAGAAATCTTTTTGATCTGCTGGTCAAACAGCAGGTTTACCCGCTTGAGAGCGGTGGAACTGGTGGGAAGGGAGGCGTTTAAAAAGAGTTTCATATTCAGTAAGCCATTATCGAGATACCTGAATCCACAAAGACGATGTCTCCGGTAACACCAGAGGCGAGGTCTGAAAGCAGGTACAAAGCGGTTTTGGCGATATCCTCCTGTTCAATATTTCGGGCTAAGGGGGCTGATTTCTCGATGCGGCGCTGCATTTGGGCTACTCCGCCGATCGCGGCTGAAGAAAGGGTGCGGATGGGCCCTGCCGAGATGGCATTCACCCTCACTCCCTTTTCGCCCATGCTGTGTGCCAGATAGCGCACCGAGGCTTCCAAGGCAGCTTTGGCAGCTCCCATGATCCCATAGTTTGGCACTACTTTCTGAGCCCCGTAATAGCTCAGGGTGATCACCGAAGAGCCTGGCTGCAGCAGCAAATCCGCTTCCCGTACCACGGCTATCAGTGAATACACCGAGATGTCCATTGCCGTGAGAAAGCCATGCCGGCTGATGTGGTGAAAAGGCAGGTTCAGATCACTGATGGGCGCATAGGCCACGCTGTGCACGATGTAATCTATCCTGTCCCATTCCTCGGCCAGAATGCTGATCATATTCTTGATGTCATTGTCTTTGCTGAGATCACATTCAAAGAGCTGCTCTACGCCCAATTCTTCTGCGATGGGGTGCACTCTTTTGGCCAGGGCGGCTCCGGCGTAGCTGATGGCCAGCTCTACGCCTTGTTCTTTGAGAGCACGCGCAATGCCATAGGCGATGCTGTGTTTATTTGCAATGCCCAAAATCAGGGCTTTTTTACCTGTCATGTTCATGGTTGTTCTCCTTCCAGACGCTTTAGTGCGGCGTCTGTCTTGGCGATCATCTGGGCATTTTCAAAGTATGTAAAGACATTTTTTGCACAGATGTAATCTGTTATAGCCTGCCTTATGTCCTGATTTCCCTCATGGATCATGGCACGCAGCCAGTGCGCATAGCCCAAACCGGAATGGTTTTCATAGAGTGCATCCAGCTTTACCACCTCGTCCAGATGTCTTTGGGCACCATAGAATTCTCCTTTGAGATACAGGTGATAGCCCATGGCGTATAATGCCGACGAGAGCACCGAGGAATCTGCCGAAAAGTCATTTTTCAGGGTGCGGCGATAGCTTTTGCAGAGGCGTTCAAGATCTGCAAAACTGACGCTATCCAAGCCCGGCTCCAGATAGGAATCTGCCTGCAGTTTGTGCGTCAGGATCTGAATCCTGACGGAGGGAGGGTAATCGTAGGAATCCCTGGCCAGGCCTTGAAGCTCAGAATAGCGCTGCTCCTGCTGCAAAACGTAAAGGTCCAGCAGCAAGCGCACATAATTCCCAGACTGATCAGCCTTTGTATCCAGGTATTGCAGACGGCCATAATAGCTGTCATATTCATCCTGATTGCCCGCAAGATGAGCCAGACGTGCCAGCCCGGCCAGGCAATATAGCTCAGCTCTGAGATCGGCAAAAGAGCGGTATTGCATAAGGGCGGATTGATAAGTCTGCCCGCTATCCAGGAGCCGGTGTTTCTGCTCCAGATTTTGCGCCATGAGCAGGGTGGCATCTGCGGCGGCTTTGGAGGGAGACTGCACCACTTTTGAGGGTCTGGAACAGGCAGACATAGCCAAGAACAGAAGCACAGCCCAGAGCAGCTTAGTTTTCATCCGGAACCTCATCGATCCTGCCGGCTGGGGCATAAGCCTTGATCCTGGAAGGCACTATTCCGCCCCGCAAAAGAGGGTTGTTATTCAAAGCTTGCAGAGTCTTATTGGCTTCATTTAAAGTTTCATTGAGATTGTTGATGATGAGCAGCAGCTCCGGATTCGCCCGGGAGAGGCTGCCCAGGATTTTCTCGGTCTCCTGCAGGCTTCCGCTCAGTGCATAAAGTGAAGTGCTGAGGGGCTGCATCAGGGCCTTCCCAGAGGGGTCCAGCATCTTGATGATCAGGCTATCGGGATAGGCATAGTTTTCGGCGGCTGTATTGGCGCTGGCGATCAGGCGCTCGAGGTCATCCGTCTGTCCGGCTATGCTTTGGCTGATATCAGCCAGGTTGTTCACTATTCTCAGGATCACTCCGGCATCGGGATTGTGATCTTTATTCAGATTTGAGGTGAGGAACTTCATTTCGCGTAGGTTGTCATTCAAAAGATCCAGGGTCAGATCTGCTTTTTCGGAAAGGTCTGCGGCCGAGACCAGAATGCGCATGAGAGCACCTTTATCGGCGTTATCATCTTTATTTAGCTCTGTGGTGAGAGCCTCCAGATTTTCCACTATAGTGCCGATGGGATCGCTGCTTTTGGGCGAGTATTTTTTGAGCAGGGCCCGGCCTTGGGCAAAGTCTGTGGAGACGATATAGCCGCCTTCGGGCAGGGGTTTCTGCTTTGAGGGTGCCATGAAATATTCCAGAGTGGTCTTATTGGTGATCGGGATGGTGGTGCGATAGATCACGCTGGCTTCCACCATCAGCGGTTTATAGCGTTTTCGCACATAGAAATCCACGTGGATCGAGCCATCTTCGCCCAGCTCAAAATTGCTCACCCGCCCTATCTCAAAACCTTTGTATAGCAAGGCTGTTTGGGCAGATATGCCGATGGCATTTTCCAAAGAACTGCTGTAATAGAAGCGCTTTTCAAACATATTTTGACGGATCGCGATAAAAGCGATTACCACGATCAACACCACCACTGGGATGATGATGAACATCGTGACAATTTGCCGGGTGTGCTCTAACTTATAATTCATATATCTATCCAGATGAATTTAGTCTTTCAGGAGGGCACAATTTTGTCAAGAAAGATTCACGAAAGCTTGAAATTAGTTTGAAAAGAACTCAGATCTATCACCTCATCGGCAAATTCAGCGCCGAACTCATCATCGATACTGGCGATCAACATCGGGTAGGTGTTTCGCAATTCACTCAGTACTTTTAGCAGGACTTTACGCTCTATTTTATTCAACAAAAAGAAGGGATCGTCGATGAGCATTACCTTGGGATCGAGCAAGAGAGTGCGCACAAAACCCAGGAGCTTGAGCTGCCCCGGATGATAGGCCACTGGCCGCTTGCTGAGGTCCAGCTTCAGTTCAAAGCTTTGCATCCAGTTTTGGATCAAGAGCCCGGTTTGCTCTTCGTCCAGGTGAGGATTCAGCCAGCGCAGAGGCAGCATCAGATTCTCTTGCAAAGATAGATTGGAGAGCATGATGCCTTCATCAAAGACATAGCCCACTTTGCAGATCTGAGGCCCATCCTGGATAAAATCATGCAGAGGAGTCTGGTCAAAATAGATTTCTCCGCTGTACAGCTCATCCAGACCGACCATGGCATTGAGGATCGCCCTGGAGATGTTTTCGCTGGGATCATAAAGCTGGGTTACCTGATCCAGATTCAGGCTCAGGCTAAGCTCGTGCAGCCCTTCGCGACTACTGACAGCATCAAAAACAACAATCATCTCAAAACCCAAAATAGCCAGGTGATCAGCATATCGGTAAGGATCACGGCAAAGATCGAGATCACCACAGCTTTGATGGTGCGCTGCGGAACCTCTGTGCTGGCACGGCGCACACTCATGCCCTGATAGGTGGACACTATAGAGATAATCAGGCCAAAACACACCGATTTGATGAATCCGGCTACCAGATGGGAGATTTTCAGCACAGCAAGAAAATCATTCATAAAGGTACGGAAATCCAATTGATTGAACATCCGCGAGAACAGCCATCCTCCCAATACCGCCACCAGATTGAAATACAGCACCAGGATCACCATGGCTATCACCACTCCGATCACGCGGGAGACCACCAAATAGCTGATGGGCGAGATGCCAAAAGATTCGATCAGATCAATCTCCCTGCGCACCTTCATATTGCCCAGCTCTGTGGAAATAGCCGTTCCGCTGCGGGCCACCACCACCAGGGCGGTGAGGATTCCGGAGAGCTCATTTACCACCACAGTCACCAGGATAATATGCACCCAGATGCCCTGGCCAAATCCGGTTAAAAGATTGGTACCCTGCAAGATCACCAGGCCACCGATGGCCAGGGCCAGAAAGCTGATCAGCGGCAAAGCTTCGTATCCGGTGAATAAAATCTGCCTGAAAATCACCATAGAACTGACATGTCGGTTCGATTTTACCCGAAAAGCCTCTTCCAGAGTTGCCACGAAAAATGAAAAAAAGCCCGCTGCGGACTTTTTTTCGCGTTTTCTTGTCATACTATTATTTAGGTACTCTTATTTCAAGATCAGGGTCTTCTTTGTGGACGTATAGCGGCTTTGGTAATTTACCACCACATGGTAAGTTCCGGATGGGGCAATATTTCCCCAAGCGTCATCCCGCTCCCAAGTGAAGTTCATACTTTTGTACACAGGTCCGGAATAGATGGTTTTGATTATCTCTTCCTCACCGTTTATGATTATCAGAGTGATAGCAGTCTCATTCCTGAATTCCAAGGCAATATTGCAGTGTTTGTCCATGGGATTGGGACTTATATCAAAATTAAGCAGGTTTTCTGCCTTTTGAGCCATCAGGCCCAAGGCAAAGAGTAGCATGATACCGGCGATAATCATTGTTTTCTTTTTCATCTTTTCCTCTCATATAGTCATTTGATTTTAGTATATGCAAGTTCCATTCCTAAAAAGCTCTTCTCTCGCACATTATGATGGCACCCATCACTCCCGCCCGGTTTCCATATCCGGCCAAAGTGCAGACTGTTTCTTGCCTGTGAGCCTCGGGCAGGTATTGGGAAGCCAGTTTATTTATTCTCTGAATATCATACAAACCCAGCTCCATCGCCCCTCCTCCCAGGATCACCATCTGCGGATCCAGCAGCGTGATCAGATTTGCCACCGCCCGGATCAAGATATTTTCACCTTCGCAGATCACGGCATCCAGCTCTTTCTCTGTGGCTCTCAAAGCGATCAGCCTGGGCAGGCTCAGCGCGTGATACGGCAAGCCCCTCTTTTGCAAACGCCGGCGGATGCTATCCACCGAGCTGTAGGCCTCGAGGCAGCCATTTTGCCCACAATTGCATTTTTCTCCCTCACAGACCATGATGCAATGTCCGGCTTCCGCGGCAAAGCCATGCGCTCCGTGATAAACTTTGCCATCGATCACAATGCCACAGCCGATTCCGCTGCCCACTGTGATGCCCACTGCCACAGAGCAATTTTGCAGATTTGCTTCCGCCAGAGCCATTAGATTGGCGTCGTTATCCACACAAACCGGCAGATCAAGCCCCTGGGGCAGAAGCTCTTGGGGCGAAAGTCCGGTGAAAAAAGGAAGATTGGGATTGAGCCCCACGATCTTGCCTTCCGGCATCCTGAGCGTGCCCGGACTGCCAATGCCGATGCCGCAGATCTCCTGATCTTGCACACGCTCCCAGATCTGAGCCATAATCTCAGTAAAAGCCGAGAGACTTTTCTCCTGAAACCAGATAGTGTCAAAGCACTGTAAACCATGTTTACTATCGCCCACACCATATTTGAAACTGGAAGCACCAATATCGATGCCGAGGTATCTTTTCATTACAGCTCCTTGGACCATCAAATCTAAAGCTATTTTGGCAAGACAAGCCTTGCTGTCAAGCAATGTTTTGCGCATTTTCCAAAAATGTAATACTTCCCCGGATTTATGCTGTTCAGAAGGATTTCTGTGGATGGCTAATCTCCTGTTTTGTCAATGAATTAATCAATTGTGCACCAAGTTGACAATCTGGGTTAGTCCAGTGCAAGTATAAATGATCATTCCCCCATTTTGAGACTGTTCAACAAGTTTCGATCATTCTCCAATAACTTAGCTTATGCAATAGTCTAAAAAGTGGGCGAGGCACCCTTTCTACAATCCATTCCTCAGAATTGACATGGCACCCTTGGATAGTTTATCATGCAAAACAGTGAATGTTACTGTGTCGTTAGATTGGCGTTAGATAGCAAATCCTATATGTATTTGATCCCTTCTCCCTCTTTCCAAGGCGTCGATCACATCTTAATCTACCGTTAATCAAGCGTTAATTATTAACGCTTGATTAAGGGTAGATAGACATGTGATCAAGTGGCTCAAATGAGTAAGGAGGACCCCAGAATGCTGGTTTATTTGGGGGATGAAAAAGACTCACAGCTTTCAGGTAAAAATGCCGTGCTTACGGCACTCAAACCCTTGTGTAGCTATCGGATGCTATCTAAAATATCGTCCCTATGGGACTAAAAGGTCTATCAATGGGACTAAAAGGTCTATCAATGGGACTTAAAGGTCTATCAATGGCGCTTAAGGGTCTATCAATGGTGCTTAAGGGTCTATCAATGCTGCCTAAAGGTCTATCGATTTCTTTTCGTACAGGGTATATCAGGATCAAGGCCCAGCCTTCCATTCTCTTGCCTTTTCCAGGCTTCACAAAGTCATTTATGGATTAAATTCGGCCAAAATCTGAAGCTATGAAGCTCCGCCCAGCTTTTCTCCCACTCGCTATCCCAAGCTCTTGCAAGATAACCTTTTCTGCTCTGACAATCCCTTAGAGCAAGGCTTGAGCTTGCCTGAAAGATACTTTGGCTTATTATATTAATAAAACCAAAGATACAAGAGGTAAATGTGAAACACAGTATCTTACTGATAACGATCATCATCATCTTCGCCAGCAGCCTATGGGGACAGATGAATTTGAGCATTGAGACCGAACTGGGAGCGGCGTTTTCTGGCTACAACGACGTGCGCAGCCCTAACAAAGACAATCCCAGTCCCTTGCTGTCTTTGACCACAGATCTGAAGAGCGATCCGGCTTTTAGTAGCAGATTGCAGGTGCATTATCGTCCTCATCCCCGCCATCAGATTTCGCTATTGGCAGCTCCATTGCGGGTAAATTCCTCCGGCACTTTGCCCAGTGAGATCATCTATGAGGGTGTAACTTTTGCTGCGGGCGAGCAAGTAGAAACTCTGTTCCGCTTTGATTCCTACCGCCTGCAATACCGGTATTTCTTTCCCAAGCCGCTATTTGTGCTCAAATCTGTGGGGATTTCTGGAAAGATTCGTGATGCGGAAGTCAAGCTGGAATCCCCAGGCAAAAAATCCAGCAAGACCAATACCGGATTTGTCCCGCTACTCAGCTTCAACGCCGGCTACCCTTTGATGGACGAGCTGGAGCTGGTCTTGGAAGCAGAAGGTTTGGCCTCTCCCTATGGCAGGGCGGAAGACGTTTATTTGGGGCTGGATTTCATGGTCAACGACAAGCTGAATTTCCGGGCTGGATACCGCCTCTTGGAAGGTGGCAGCGACATAGACCAGGTATATACTTTCTCAGCCTTTCATTATGCGACCTTAGGATTTAGCATCAAACTATAGTCAAGGAGACACCATGGAATCTTTTACTTTTCACAATCCCACCCAGATCATATTTGGCAAAAATCAGCTTAGCCAGCTTGGTGCCCAGATGCACAAAGACGGCATTCAGAACTGCATTTTGATCGCAGGTAGGGGTTCCATTCGCAAAAATGGCGCTTATGATCAGGTGATAGACAGCCTGGAAAAGGCTGGCATAAAATACACAGAAGCCTGGGGCGTGGAAGCGAATCCCAGATTGGCACTGGCCCGCGAAATCATCGCTCAGGCCAAGGAATTTGGTGCTCAGGCTGTGCTCGCTGTGGGAGGTGGCTCTGTGCTTGATACTGCCAAGGCTGTGGCTGCGGGCCTGTATCTAAAAGATATCTGGAACGCCTTTATTCGCAAAGAGATGATCAAGCAAGCTCTGCCCTTATATACAGTGCTCACGCTTTCCGGCACAGGCAGCGAAATGAATGGCAATGCCGTGATCACAAACATAGATACCAGCCAGAAATGGTCTATTTCATCGCCGTTTATCTATCCGCGGCTCAGCATCATAGACCCTTCTTTCCAAAGCACTTTGCCCTTCAAACAAACCGCCAATGGAGCCATGGATGCGATTTCTCACATTCTCGAATTCTATTTTGCCGATGAAAAGCCGATAGTGACACTTACTATCAATGAAGCTCTTTTGCGCACGATCACCGATATGACCGATCTTTTGCAAAAAGACCCGCTGGATTACAATGCCCGGGCTAATCTGGCTTGGAGCGCAACTTTGGCTTTGAACGGACTTTCAGGCATTGGCATGAAAGGCGGGGATTGGGCTTGTCACGGCATCGAACATGCCTTATCCGCTTTGCATCCCGAAATCTCGCATGGAGAAGGGCTGGCGGCGATTTTTCCAGCTTGGATAGAGTATCTCAGTGAAAAAGAACCCTCCCGCTTTCTCCGCTGGGCAAAGTGTATCTGGAATGAAGAGAGTGTGTCTCTCGCAGTGCGACGTTTCCGCAGCAAACTGCAAAGCTGGGGACTGGCTACATCACTGCGGGATCTGAGCATCAAGCCAGATGAATTAGACCAGATTTTGGATATGATAATGGTTACACCCACTATAGGTGGAGTGTTTAAGCTAAACAAAGAAGAGCTGCGCTCGCTTTTGATGCTGGCGTATTAAGGGATATATCCTATAGTATAGTATTTCAAATAGTTATGACTGATCCGGGATCGTGCTGGTATTGCCATCTCTGATCGCATTGTAGGTGGGGCTCATGATTTCCACCCCGGCTTCAGCGAAGCAATCAAGGATGTTTTTATGCAATTCAGCATAGGTCATAGGCATGGAATCCGGGCTATCCGTAAAGACATTAAGTTCATATACCACAGAGTGATCCAAGAGCTCGGTGATATTCACAAAGGGAGGTTTGTTCTGGTTTACGCCGTGGCTATTTAGAGCTGCTGAGACCAGAAGCTCGGAGACCTTTTTCCAGGGCACGTCATAACCGATGCTGAGTTTGGTGTGCAGAATAAGATTTCCTGCACGGGCATAGGAAGAGTAATCTGTGATGTTGCCCGCAAGCACTATGGCATTTGGGATGGTAACCTCTTCATTCTTTACTGTTTTGATGCGCACCACCAGCAAAGTAGTCTCCAGCAAAATCCCCTTCTTATCGCCTATGTGCACAAAATCTCCGATCTGATAGGCCCTCATGTAGGTAAGGATGATGCCGGCAATGATATTGGCGATAGCTGAAGTGGAGCCCAAAGATATGATCACACCCACAAAAATCGAGATTCCCTGAAAAGCCGGTGAACTGGAGCCGGGCAAATAAGGGAAGATA
>Ga0265294_10003634_pt1 | contig 19621 bp, 15 predicted proteins | sample MunlanPumphouse3_FD_192504 | JGI IMG/M metagenome (GOLD analysis project Ga0265294, IMG submission 192504) | Groundwater microbial communities from a municipal landfill in Southern Ontario, Canada - Pumphouse #3 | ecosystem: Environmental > Aquatic > Deep subsurface > Groundwater | place...
TTTGTTTTTCACATAATCTCTGTTTGGTAATCAAAAGTGTGCATCTTGATTCTAAAGCTAATTTTGAAGCCTCTGCCCGTGATGTGAGAATGAACTATTTTCAGGCTCTGTTAAAAGATTATAAGCTGGATTATATAGCTTTGGGACATAACCAGGGAGATAATGCGGAGACGGTGATGATGAACCTAATAAGAGGCTCCGGAATCACAGGCTTGCGTGGGATACTTCCTAAATCCAATACTATAATCAGACCGTTATTAGGCTTCACACGAAAAGAAATTTATACTTTCTTAACAGAAGAGGGAATTGAGTGGAGAGAAGATTTATCTAATCAAGAATCTAACTACACGCGAAATAAAGTGAGAAATGATCTGTTCCCTTGGATTAATGAGAATATGAATCCTACAGTAAGTGAGAAACTGGTTTCCTTATCTTCCTTAATGATTGAAACAGAAGAGTTTATTGAAGAGTATATCGAGAGAAGCTTTAAGCGTTATTTGCTTAGACAAACAGAAGATAGAATTACCTTATCGATAAAGGTGCTCAACACTACTAAGAAAATAATCAGATATTATGTTTTTAAGAGATGCATGTTGTTGCTGGCTAATGTTGAATCAGATGTTTATCAAAATAACATCACTGAGATTGAGAATATTCTTAATTCTGATGGTTCTAAAATGCTCAATCTTCCTAATAAAATCTATGTTTTGAAAGAGTATGATAATCTAATCTTCACTACTAAAAACCCTGTGTTAAGCAAAAACAAAATGCCTGATGCTAAGACTTTAGAGACAATTAGACCGCGTTTTAGCTTTGGTGAGTATCGTGTCAAAATGAAGAAGATCAAAAAGCTTCCTTCCGACAAGGTTCTCTCCAGTAATAGCAACTTAATATTTCTTGATTATGATAAGCTGGAATTTCCTCTTATTATCAGAAATAGAGATAGTGGCGATAGGTTTATACCCTTCGGATTATCAGGTTTTAAGAAATTGAAAGATTTTTTCATTGACGAAAAAGTGTCTAAATTCGATAGAGATAAGATACCTGTTTTTACTGATTCTAAGAAAATAATCTGGATTGGTGGAATGAGGATTGATAATCGAGTTGCTATTGATAATAATACAACTAATATATTAAAAATTGAATTGGAAAAAGTAAGTAATAAAAAAATGCGTTCTGCTGAACGAAAAAGTAAAGGATAAAAAACATGATTCAAGATATATCCGCAATATTATATGATGAAAAACAGATTCATACGAGAATTAAAGAATTAGGACAAGAGATTTCAAAAGATTACCAAGGGAAAAACCCTGTTTTAATCTGTATTCTTAAAGGGGCATCTACCTTTATGGCTGATTTAATGAGGGTTATTACTATTCCTCTGGAAATAGATTTCATGGCTATTTCAAGCTATGGTGAGAGCAGAAAATCTTCCGGTGTTGTTAAAATTAAAAAAGATATTGATGCTGATCTTCAAGATAGAGATGTAATTGTGGTTGAAGACATTGTGGATACAGGGCTATCTTTAAAATATATTAAAGACTATATCGGCAAACACAACCCTAAAAGTGTAACTACTTGCGTTCTTTTAGATAAGCCAAGCGGACATAAAATTGAGATACCAGTTGAATATGTAGGTTTTAATGTTGCTGATGAATTTGTTGTAGGATACGGTCTAGACTATGCTCAGAAGTACCGTAATCTGCCATTTATAGGCATTCTTAAGGAGGAGATTTATTCATGAATAATGAAGAACAAAATAATAAAGATTTGAACAAAAACGATAAAAAGATTGAGAATGATCCTAAGAAAGGAAAAATCCCCGGACAATTGAAAAAGCCCAGCACTAACATCTTTTCGTTTCTAATTGTCATTCTACTGGGAATAACTTTAATTTACTCACTTTTTCAAGATAATAAAACGCAAACTGAAGTGGATAACAAACAGTTCTTGAGTGCCTTAAACTCCGGTACTATCACAGAAGTTGTGATTGAAGGTGATGTTCTTAACTATAAAATTGGCGAAGAATCTTTCTTTACCCGGTGGTCTCAATATGATCCTGATTTCAAAAAGGAAATTGTGGAAAAAACCAATGGTTCTGTGAAAGAAAAAGTCCCTTCTAAATGGGCAAGTGCCTTACTCGGCTTTCTTCCCTTCCTAATTTTAATCTTCTTTTTCTGGTTCTTTATGTTTAGAAATGCGAATAAAGGACAAAACTCTGCCTTCTCCTTTGGGAAAAGTAAGGCAAAACGCTTTGATGCTACTAAAGTCAAGATTAAGTTTGATGATGTTGCCGGTGTTGATGAAGCTAAAGAAGAGTTATCAGAGATTGTTGAATATTTACGCAATCCTAAAAAATTTGAAAAGCTCGGTGGTAAAATCCCTAAAGGTGTGCTTTTAGTAGGCAGACCCGGTACAGGTAAAACCTTACTTGCCAAAGCGGTAGCAGGAGAATCTAATGTGCCGTTCTTTAGTGTGAGTGGATCTGACTTTGTAGAAATGTTTGTTGGGGTCGGTGCTTCAAGAGTTCGCGACTTGTTTGCTCAAGCTAAAAAGAGTTCTCCGGCAATAGCCTTTATAGATGAATTAGATGCTGTAGGAAGACACAGAGGCTCTGGCTTAGGTGGCGGACATGATGAGAGAGAACAGACTCTTAACCAGCTTCTTGTCGAAATGGATGGTTTTGAAATGAACGAATCTGTTATTGTCATTGCAGCAACCAACCGACCTGATGTGCTTGACCCTGCTTTATTGAGACCCGGACGCTTTGACAGACAGGTTGTAGTTGACCTTCCAGATATTACAGGAAGAACTAAAATCTTACAAGTTCACTCTAAAAAAGTGCCTCTTGCTCCGGAAGTTAACCTTACAGTTATTTCCCGGGCAACTCCTGGCTTTAGCGGTGCAGAATTAGCTAACTTAGTTAATGAAGCAGCTCTTATTGCTGCCAGAACTTCCAAGAAGTTTGTGGAAATGGAAGACTTTGAAGAGGCTAAAGATAAACTAACTTTAGGAAAGCAAAAGAAGAGTAGAATTGTTCCTGAAGAAGAGCGAAACATCACTTCTTATCACGAAATCGGACATGTTGTCTGTGCTCTATTTGAAGAACATGGTTCACCTGCCCACAAAGTTTCTATTATCCCACGTGGCATGACAGGCGGTGCTACTCACTTCTTAGGTGAAGAAAAGTCTAACTACTCTAAGAGTTTCCTCAAATCTATGTTAGTACATTTATTGGGTGGACGTGCTGCTGAAGAAGTTGTCTTTGATGAAGTTACCACAGGTGCTTCTAATGATATAGAACGGGCAACCGATATTGTTAAGCAGATGGTGTGCAATTGGGGCATGAGTGATAAGATTGGTCCTATTTCTGTAATGAAGAAAGAGCAAGAAGTATTTCTGGGTAAACAAATAGGACAGAAAGAGTTACACAGTGAAGAAGTAGCTAAAATAGTTGATTCTGAAATTCACTCTTTCATCAATGAAGCCTACAAGAAAGCTAAGGATATTATCTCTACTCACAGAGAATTAGTTGATTCGTTAGCTCATGAGTTATTAGAAAAAGAGACCATGGGTGCTGAAGAGATATTTGAGATTGTTAAAACTTTCGTGGTTGGCGATGAATTAGATTTTATTAGTGATAAGTATAAAAAAGCCAAGAAGTTGAGCTTTGATGCTCCCGCTGTAGAGATAGAAGATTCTACAACTAAAATATCAGACCTCAATCATAAGAATGATGAAAATATAGATGATAAAGATAATCTGTTAACTGAAGATAAATCTAGTTAATATTTATATTTGTTGACTGATTAATCAGAGAAATTATAATATTCAAGTTGAGGGCTGTATAAAATGCCCTCAATTTGTGTAAAGTAGAAAGGAAAAGAGGTAGAATGGAACAATTTCGCGGAACTACAATATTAGGGGTACTTAGAGAGGGCAATTTAGTAATCGGTGGAGATGGGCAGGTAACTTTAGGTGATACCGTAATTAAAGATACAGCTCGTAAGATTCGCCACCTTTATAATGGTGAAGTTGTTGCCGGTTTTGCAGGTGCTACTGCTGATGCATTTACGCTCTTTGAAAGATTCGATACTAAACTTAAAGAAGCCAAAGGCAATTTAAGAAAAGCAGCAGTAGAATTAGCCAAAGATTGGCGTTCTGATCGAATTCTGAGAAAACTAGAAGCCATGATTATTGCCGGTAATAAAGAAGCTATTCTCCTAATTACAGGTGTTGGCGATGTCTTAGAACCTTCAAACGGCATCTGTGCTATAGGTTCCGGTGGCAATTATGCTCTTGCTTCTGCCCGAGCTTTATCTGAAAATAGTAACCTATCTACACGCGAAATAGTGGAAGCCTCACTTCATATTGCAGCAGATATCTGCATTTATACAAACCACAACATAGTAGTTGAAGAACTTAAATAGGATATTGATATGATAGATCTTATAGATCATGATGAATTGACACCCGGAAGAATTGTTGATGAATTAAATAAATACATTATCGGACAAGATGATGCTAAGAAGGCTGTAGCCATTGCTATGAGAAATAGATGGAGAAGACAACAAGTCCCTTCTGATTTACAAAATGAGATAGTGCCTAACAATATTATCATGATAGGACCAACCGGAGTTGGTAAGACAGAGATAGCACGTCGTTTATCCAAGCTGGCTAATGCTCCTTTCATAAAAGTAGAAGCATCTAAGTTTACCGAAGTGGGTTATGTTGGTCGCGATGTAGAATCAATGGTGCGCGAATTAATGGCACTGGCGATTAATCAAGTAAATGCTCAGATGTTGGAAGATGTCTTAGTAGAAGCAGAAAAGAAAGCACGCGAACTTGTATTAAATAAACTAATTTCTCCCATTAAAAAGAGGGATTCTGAGGAAACTTTAGAAGATTATCAAGAGAGAGTGGAAAGATACGATCGTTCACGGGCGAAGATGGAAAACATGCTTGATGAAGGTAAGCTAGATAAACGCAAGATTGATGTGGAAATCAGCGATATTCCTAAGAAACCCCAGGTGGAAATCTTCTCTAACAACAACTTTGAAATGATGGATTTAGATCTTTCCGATATGCTTAGTAATATCATGAATAAAGGTGGAAAGCCTAAGACGAAATCATTCTTTATTAAAGAAGCTATTACCTATTTTAAAGAAATAGAAGCTCAGAAAATGGTTAAGAAAGAGAGTGTTATTGAACGAGCTAAAGATTTAGTTGAGAATCAAGGCATTATCTTTATAGATGAAATAGATAAAATAGCCTCTACTGATAAGAAGGCAAGTGGAGATGTTTCACGTTCCGGAGTCCAAAGGGATTTACTTCCCATTGTGGAAGGTTCTAATGTGCCAACCAAACACGGGATTATTAAAACAGACCATATTTTATTTATTGCAGCCGGAGCTTTTCATATTGCCAAGCCTTCTGACCTAATCCCTGAACTGCAAGGAAGATTTCCCATCAGAGTTGAATTAAGTAGTCTAACTGCTTCTGACTTTGAGAAAATCTTGACTTATCCCGAAAACTCCCTGACTAAACAATATATAGCTCTTTTTCAAACTGAGAATGTAAAACTTTCATTCACAGAAGGAGCGATAAAATCTATTGCTCATTACGCTTTCAAAGCCAATGAGAAAATGGAAGATATTGGAGCTAGAAGACTACACACTATTCTTAATAAACTAATGGAAAGCTATCTTTTTGCGATGCCTACTGATGAATTTGTTGAAGTAAATATTGATGAAGAGTTAGTTACCTCAATCATTGATGATGTTGTGGAAAACGATGACCTCTCACGCTATATCTTGTAATGTTAATAAAATTAAATAGATAAAATGAGTACCCAAGAATGAGAAAATATTGTTTAACTTTAATTATCGCCTTGCTGTTTGTTTCAGGTTTCGCCTATGAGACAGGGAAAAACCCGGCTAAAGCAGCACTCTACTCATTCTTTATCCCCGGTGGCGGGCAATATTATAACGAAGCCCCTTGGAAGGCTCTTTTTTGGGGCGGCACAGAAGTAGGTTTCATAGCCCTTACTGCTTACCATCAAAAAGAATTTAATAGTTGTAAAGACCAGAGAAGTAAAGCAACTAATCAAGCAGATTGGACAAAATGGAACAAGAAAGCAGGAGATGAACTTCGGAACCGCAATAATGGGTTCTGGTGGCTAGGCGGTACCATTATTCTTTCTGTAATGGATGCTTATGTTGATGCAGCTCTCTTTAATTATGAAGAAGAAGAACGAAAACTTAACCTTGATTTTAGTTACAATTATCTTGGATTAGAATTCAGATTCTAAATAAACCCTACCCTAAAGTTAATCATCTCTACTTCTTTTTATTATCTAATTAGAAGTAAAATTATTAAATTATTGACAAATCCCTTTGTCTGCAAAAATATGATAAATAGTGAAAATCATTTCCGGAGGAAGTATGAAAATTAAAAGCCAGATTATGGATGCTCCTGCAATTAATAGAACATTAAGACGTATAGCTCATGAGATTATAGAACAAAATCGTGGGTTAGAAAATGTTTATTTGATAGGAATTAGAAGTCGTGGTGTGCCTATGGCAAACATGTTAGCTTCGATCTTATCTGAAATTGAGAATAAAGAAGTACCTGTGGGGATTCTTGACATAACTCTTTACCGTGATGACCTGACTACTATTGCTCATCAACCTGTAATTAAAGGTTCAAAGATTAACTTTGAGCTACAAAACAGCAATATCATTTTAGTTGATGATGTTCTCTATACAGGCAGAACTGTAAGAGCTGCTATTGATGCTATTTTAGATTTCGGAAGACCTCAACATATCCAGCTTGCTGTTTTAGTTGATAGAGGTCATAGAGAATTACCAATAAAAGCTGATTATGTAGGAAAGAATGTACCAACCTCTTCTGAAGAGATCATTAAAGTGTGCTTTAAAGATATCGATGGAGAAGATTCAGTAAAAATATTTGTGAAGGATGATAAATAACTATGACTTTTTGGGATAAATATCACAACATTATTAAGAAAAACAACTCTTATGTTTGTGTTGGCCTGGATAGTGAATTTAGTAAATTACCGAAACATCTTAAGAATTCAAAAGATCCAATCTTTGAGTTTAATAAAGAAATTATAGATGCAACTAAAGATTTTGTTGCTTGTTATAAACCTAACTTTGCTTTCTATCTTTCACAAGGGCTAGCTTCACTTGAATCTTTAAAGAAAACCATAGAGTATATTCCTGACCATATTCCGATTATTTTAGATGTAAAAGTGGGAGATATCGGGAACACAATGACTAATTATGCTGAAGCCTTTTTTAATGATTGGAAAGTTGATGCTATCACCTGTAACCCTCTGATGGGAAAAGATGTTGTGCAATCTTTAATTCCTTTTGAAGATAAGTTTGTGTTCATGTTAGCTCTAACTTCAAACCCTTCAGCCAGGGATTATTTTAAACCCCATGATCTTTACAGAAGAATTTCTCAAGATATTGCAGCACTTCCCTTTACTCAGTTTGGGGCAGTGGTAGGTGCTACCCATTCAGAACAATTGCGTGAACTTAGGGATTTAATGCCTAACTCGCTCTTTTTAGTTCCGGGAATCGGAGCCCAAGGTGGTTCCTTACAAGAAGTTATTGAAAGCACGCTCTACTCTAAATTAGATGCAAGATTCTTAATTAACTCTTCCCGTGGTATCATCTTTGCAGATTCATCAAAAGCTTTTGCAGAAGTAGCAGGAGCAAATACTGAGCATTTAAGAAACCAAATTAACACGATAATAGATAACATTTAAGTTATTAATTTTGAGGATATATAAATGAATGAAAGACCAAGCTGGCAAAAGTATTTTATAGAAATGGCATATTTAGTTTCTGCACGTTCAACTTGTTTGAGAAGAAAAGTTGGTGCTGTGGTTGTGAGAAACAATCAAGTGCTTTCAACCGGTTATAATGGTGCTCCCAAAGGAGTTCCCCATTGTTCTGTTACCGGTTGTATCAGAGAGCAACTAAATGTTCCTTCCGGTGAAAGACATGAGTTATGCAGAGGTGTTCATGCTGAACAAAATGCTATAATTCAGGCAGCTGTTAACGGTACTTCAATTCAACACGGTGAACTTTATTGCACTACTCAACCTTGCGTAATCTGTGCTAAAATGATCATCAACTCGGAGATTAAAAGAATCTTTGTGGCAGAGAGTTATAATGATCCTATGGCATTAGAGATGCTTTCTCAAGCTAATGTTGAACTAGTGCTTGTAGATAGAGAAACCGGACAACTAAAAAAAATAAACTGAGGTCTTAATGAAGAAATTAAACATTTTAGTCATACTATTTTCCCTTACCTTTTTATCAGCTAAAGTTTTAACTTTAGACGAGGCAGTAAACTTAGCTTTAGAGAACTCTCATGAGAGTCAGCAACTTATAATTGAACAGAACAAAGTAGAATCCAACTACAATACAACTTTATGGAATATTGCTCCGGATGGCTCTATCCAATACAATGTATCAAATGGTAGCCGTAGCAAAACTTCTGAAAGTTTAGGCTTCTCTGTCAGTAAAAATATCTTGTCAACTCTACCTGATTATTTCAATTGGAAAACAGCTAAAAATAATATTGAGATGAACAACCTAAGTAATAAGCAAACCACTAAATCGATTGCTTGGAATGTTTTAAACTCTTATATCAATCTGCTTTTGAATCAAAAGAGATTAGAAGTTTATCAACAAAACTATGTAGTGCAGTTGGATCTTTTAGAAAAGACTAAACTCCTTAAGCAACAAGGAAGAAAAACACCGTATGAAGCTAATCAAGCAGAGATTAACACCTTAAACAGTGAGCTTAATCTTTTAGATGCCCAAAAGTCTATAAACCAGAAAGAGAGAGATTTACTTCTCTTACTCAACATCGAGGCTGATTCTCTTTTCTTACAAGATATTGAATTAGAAATAGCCCCTGAATATAGCTTCAATATTGAAAATGAGAAGTCATTCTCCATTCTTTTAAGAGAGATGAGCATTGAGCATAATAAGCTTCTTTTACAACAAGACAGGCTTCGCTTCTTGCCTTCACTTAATCTTTCATGGTCATATGGTCGTGGTTCAACCAACAACGAACCTTTTGAATTCTCAAACTATACAGGTAGTTCAACTTGGGGACTCTCCTTAAGCTATCCTATTCTTAATCAATTTAAACAACATGAAAGTCATTTCAGAACTAAACAAAATTTATTCTCAGAAGAGATCAATTTAGATAAGCAAGTTAAAGAATTTAAAGCTAACTATGAACAATTAGTGGCAGACCTAGAAAATCAAATGCTTAAAAAAGGAATAAATGACAAAATACTTGAACAATCTCAAGAGAACTTCGAGATAGCCAAGGTTAATTATAACCTAGGAATTATCAAAACTATTGAATTAGATCAATCACAAACCGAACTCAGAGAAGCTGAACTGAATAACTTAGATATAGGTTATCAAATCTATTTAAAACAACAAGCTATCAATCATCTCCTCTCAAAGAAAATTGCAGGAAAATGGTAGAGTAATATGAAGAAATTCTGGAAAGTCTTTTTCACGCTATTAGTGTTAGTCGTACTTGTTTGGGGAGGAATGAAATACTTCTCTAAAAAAAATGGTGCTCCGAAAGGAACCAACCTTTTTGAGTTAAAAACTGCTAAAGTAACTAAAGGTACAATTGCTACCCAAATTGATATTACCGGAGAGATTGAACCGGAAACAATTGTTGAGGTAAAATCTAAGGTTTCAGGCAAAATAATTAAATTCTATAAGAATATTAATGATCATGTCAAAGCCGGAGATTTAATAGCTACTATAGAGATAGATTATCAACAAGCTAATACTATTACCAATACGCGTTCTAACTTAGACTTAGCCAGAATTAGATTTGACTGGGCAACACGAGACTTTAGTGATATTCAAGAGCGTTTTGATGCCGGTTTTGAAAGCCAATATGCTATTGATACAGCAGCTAAAGATCTGGAGCAAGCCACAATAAGCTATAAAATTGCTCAAGAGCAGTATAAACAAGTGGAAGAGATTGACACTAAGGGTGAAGAATCAAAGATATTCTCCTCTGTCAGTGGTACTGTAATTACCCGTAATGTGGAAGAAGGCGAAATGGTCTCTTCGATTAACTCAGGTTTCTCGGATGGAACTGCCATCATGCAAATAGCCGACCTTTCTAAAATGATTGTTAAATCTAATATTAACGAGATTGATATCAACAAATATAAAGAGGGCCAAACTGCAACGATTACTATTCCAGCGAACCCTAAATTTGAATATCATGGGGTTATTACACAGGTAGCTGCTATGGCAAAAAGTGTTAATAATGTTAAAGTCTTCCCGATTGAGATTGAGCTTCAAGATGTTAATGAATCTATCAAACCGGGCATGACTGCTGAAATCACAATTATGGGCGATTCTAAAAGCGATATTATTATTCTTCCTATCACTGCTCTCTTCAGCAATGAAAAGGGCGAAGATATTGTTTATATTGTCGAGAATAATAAGATTACCGATACTAAAGTTATAGTTACAGGAATCAATAATTTGAGCCATGTGGAAATAATCAGTGGGGTGGAAGAAGAGCAGGAAGTCTCTTTAGTTCCACCTTCATTACTTATGCCGGAGACAGGAAAATAAGATATGAGTGATAAAAAGAAAAAGCTAATTTACTTTATTTTAGTCTTATCATTAGCAGTAGCTTTCTTAGTTCTCTATTTATTAGACAATAAGCCATCTGTGAAATCACAAGACGATGCAGTAACTATGCTTTATAAGAGTATTAAACCGACCATAGAGAGCGATTTCCAAAAAGCAGCCACGCAGAAAGAACCTGAAGGCGAGGTAATCAGCCACTATGAGAAGGTACAGATAATTGATTGGAATGCCAATGAGTTGGATTCATTGCAAATTCTAAGTCCCAGAAAAGATTTTTCCCTGATTAGACACAAAGAGAGTGATTGGTCTCTTAGATCTGAAAGAATGAATAAAAAGATACCAAAAAGTAACAATGCGATTTTTAAAGTAGAGAATGTATTTAATCACTTGATCACAAATGATTATTTCACAAAAAATTACTCAGACTTAGCCAAATATTTCGAGTATCCCGCATGCACTGTCATAGCTTTTTTCAAAGATGGAACGCAGAGTAAATTAACCTTTATTCGCATCGTTACAGAGATGAAAGAGCAGAACGGTAAAGCTAAAATGGAGACTTGGGTTAGGGTCAATGAAGAGACAGTTGTTTATAAAGCAACATATAATGTTCTTGCACGCTTTCTGGTGAAAGAACAAGAATTTCTTAAAATTTATTAATATTATTGGAGGATATAAAAATGGATTATTTCTTAACTGAAGATCAATTAGAAATGAAAGAGATTGCCAGAAGAATAGCTCATGAGAAGATAAAACCATTATCTGAAGAGTATGACGAGAAAGGCATATTCCCGTGGGATGTAGTCGAAGTAATGGCACAGAGTGACCTTTTTGCCGTTTTAGTTCCAGAGGAATACGACGGAATTAGCGGAAAAGTTCTTGACCTATGTATTGTAACAGAAGAGTTATCAAAGGTAGATGCTGGTATTGCTTTAGCTTTTGGAGCTACAGGTCTCGGACTGTATCCAATTCTTCTATCAGGTTCAGAAGAACAAAAACAAAGATGGCTCCCCGATATAGCAGCCGGTAAGAAATTAGCAGCCTTTGCCTTAACAGAAGCTAATGCTGGTTCTGATGCAGGTGCAATGGAAACAACTGCTCTTGCAGATGGTGATTATTATATACTAAATGGTACAAAACAATGGATCACAAATGGTGGCGAAGCTGATATCTATACTGTTTTCGCTATGACCAACAAAGCTAAAGGTGCCCGTGGTGCTTCTTGTTTTGTAGTTGAAAAAGGGACTCCCGGTTTTGAATTCGGGAAAAAAGAGAATAAGATGGGAATCAGAGCTTCTTCAACTCGTGAATTAATCTTTGATAACTGTAGAGTGCACAAAGATAATTTAATCGGTAAAGAAGGCACAGGATTTATCGTTGCTATGAAGACTTTTGATAAGTCTCGTCCAATGGTTGGTTCACAGGCTGTAGGCGTTGCTGCAGGAGCTTTAGACATTGCTGCTAAGTACTCAAAAGAGAGATACCAATTCGGTAAACCTATTTCTTCTTTCCAAGGTATTCAATTTATGTTAGCAGATATGGCGACCCAAACTGAAGCTGCTCGTGCCTTAGTGTACCAAACTGCCAGAATGATTGATGCAGGTAGCAAAAAGTTTGCTAAAGAGTCAGCAATGTGTAAATATTTTGCTTCAGATGTAGCTATGAAAGTTACTACTGATGCAGTTCAAATTCTTGGTGGATATGGCTATATGAAAGAGTATCCTGTAGAAAAAATGATGAGAGATGCCAAGATCTTGCAAATTTATGAAGGAACAAATCAAATTCAAAGAAATATAGTTGCTTCAAATCTATTAAAAGAGTATTAAGATTTTTATCGGAATAGGGATTTCTCTATTCCGATATCTTTGATAAAAAGGTGTAGAGAAAAGTAATTTCTTAGTTATCCGAAATAGTTGCTCAGAAATGCACATTTATAAGAAATTTCTTGACTTTATTTCCTTATAATTAACATAGTTTAAAAATAGCGAATATTAAAATAAAAATAAACATTAGATGGAGCTTTTAGATGAAGAAAAAGACAATAATTATTGAATCAGTGATACTGGTAACTTCAATCATTCTTTTGGTGCTTTTCCTAGGGTTGCCCCAAGTGTTGGATCTCAATAAAAGAGCCAACAAACAAAAAAATATTTCTCAGCTCACCGAGTTGACTCTCTCTACTAATAAATTCTTAGATAAGTATATGTTTAGTATGACAGCAGATCTTTCAAGAATTAAAGAAAGAATGGAATATACCCAAAGGCTTAGTGTACCCGGAGATAGCAAATACCAATATTTCGTTTATGGCGGAGTAAAAAGTACAGACTTACGCTTCCTTGTTTCTCATGACCTTTTTGACTTAATGAACCAATATGCAAAACTTACCGATGCCAACACAAAGGAGTTCACTAATTCTGTGAATGCTTATGTGATTTCAGCTAAACAAAGAATGTTAAACAGTCCTGATCGTGCTAAATACAGTAATTATATTACTTATTTAGATGTACTTCTCTCAAACCTAAACGATAAAAATTTCTTCCGCAGAGCTCAATATACAAAGACTATAGTGAACCCCGTTTTTGATGCGCAAAAAGTATCAATTTATGGTTCTATTGCCCAAAACTTTGTAGGTTCTGAACTTTTTAAAGATAGAAACCAACAAGCTGCTATTATTCTCTACTTATGCTATATTAATCAAGTAGATAATGAAAATGCTTCAGCTGATGTTTTTGATAAATTCTATGCCGATTTGCAGGCTATTTTCAATTATACAGGCTATTTCTCAGCTGCTGCTGGTAACACCTTAACAGATGGTTTGAAAAGCAAAGATATTAGAGAGATGTTCAACGAAGAGTTCCGCACATTCTTTTTAGATTCTATCAATTATACAGATAGAATTGATAAAAGCGTGATTGCTATAGGAACAAACGCTGCTGTTGATCCTACTAACAGAATATCAAATGACTATCTCAACAAGACTATCGGTACCTCTTATCAGAAAGAAATTAACCAAGTGATTGATAACTTATTAGTTCAATATGCAGGAAATTATGATGGCTTTGCTAAGGCTCTCAGAGAATATATTGATACTTTAAAAATGACAGATATCGATACCCAACTTGTGGACATTTATGAATCTGTATTTAACTATATGCAGTATCAAGAATATCTCTATAAATCTATTGATAGTCAAAAAAGCAACTTTGTGGAAACAGACTTCAACAGTAAGTTTAAAGATTACTTCCACAATTATATCTTAAAATATGATAAAGAATTAGTTCTTAATGACTTGGCAAAGTATATTGATAAAGAAAAAATAGCTTCCGAAAGAAATTTAGCCAGCAGATTTGAGAATAATAACCTCTTGAAAGACTTCCGTAATGAGATGAAGAGTCAAGATGATTTCTTAAGAGCTTTCTACAGATCTAAAGACTTTTCTAACATCATTGCCAAAGCCAAAAAGCAATTCATCGATAGTAAAGAGTCAGCTTTCACAGCTCGTGTGCAAAGAGAGAAATTAACTATTGATAACCTCAAAAAGAATATTGATAATAGTAGTATTATAAAAGATGCTGAGTATCAAAAAACACTGGCAACTAATATGGTGCGTTGGGAAAATGAGTTCGCCTATATTCAATATCTCGTTTCTCGCGAAAACCCCGCAGCAGCAAATGCTAACATAAATGCAGAAATTCTTGCTGATTCAAGTAATGTTAAAAAGCTCAACAGAGCTGAAATTGATAAAATCACTACCCAGATTAATGATGCCAAAGAAGGGTACATTAAGAATGATTATAACAAATATAAATCACTCTTCGGCTATGTTGATTACTGTAGTGATGAGATAATCTCCACACTCAGACAGCAAAGACTCTCAGAGTATAATGAATATAAAGCTTCAATCATTAAGACTACTTCAGAGTTCATTAGTTCCAAAGAGTATCCTGAATTTGAGAATGAGCTTGTGTCAGAAATCAGAAATAACTTAAATGATTTACACAAGGCACACACTCTTGAATTTGCTACTATTGCCCCTGAACACAAGGTCATGATAGAAGAACTTAGTGCTAAATTAACTAATTACGCTGACTACCAAAAGTATGCCCGCGCTCATAAAGTTTCTAATAATAGAATGCTTACCCAGGATGATTTAAACATGTTTAAAGATGTTTCTATCAATCCTGAAGGCCTTGTCTATTATTATAATTTCTATCTCTTCTACCTCAAAGATAAGATAGATAAAACAAGATTCTATGGTCAATTCAATAAAGAACAACTTCAAAAAGCTCAAGCAAGATACATTGATAATAAGTTAGCTGCTTCTGATACTGATTGGAGTCAATTAGAAGAACAAATCAAGACTCTTGTAGCTGCTAATAACCAAGAGAACAGAGCTCAATTTACAGAGACTGTACAATATGCTTTGAGGAACTATAAAGAGTTTAAATCTAATAACTATAAGTATGTAAATGCTTTTAATTTTAATGGATTACTTTCAGACCTCGCCAGATCAGAAGATAAAATCAAGTTCTTCCGTGGTCAGATTGAATTCCCATTCTATGATAAAGATGAATACTATTTGATTTATGGTAGATTTATTGAACAAGGTAAGAAGAAGATCGGGCTTTCCGTTGTCAGCTATACCGACATTCATAACTTCCCTAAAGCAAATGCAGTGGTAGTAAGAAATCTTGGTTCTACTGATGAAAATGTCGCTGCTTTAGCAACAAATTTACAGGGTAGAATTAATGCTCTCATCACTACTTATCAGAATGAAATTGTTAAGCTAAGTAAAGAACGCGAAGAGTTTAAGAATATCAATTTCGTTCATAAAAATGATCCTAATTATAAAATCACAACTCAAGCAGTTCAAGCTAAGAAGATCATCAGAGACAGATATATGGTTGCTCTTGATCAATTAGTTGAAGATTTTGTCAGAGAAAATTATTAAGCAAATAACAATGTTATAAAGATAAGATGAGGTGTTTTATTATAGCATCTCATCTTTTTTTAAATGCAATATCGGAGTAAAATTATGGAATACAAAGAATTTTTAGAAACACTTTATCAAAGATATTCAGGAAATATTAAGTTAGGACTGGAAAGAATGAATCAGATCCTATCTGATATGGGTAATCCCCAAACTAAATTAAAAGGCTTTCATATTGCCGGAACAAACGGAAAAGGCTCTACTTGTGCGATCTTGGAAGCTTTATGTTTGAATAATAATTTCTCAACAGGACTAAATACTTCCCCACATTTAGTGAATTATACAGAAAGATTCAGAATAGATGGAAAGAATTTAGAGTATGATACTATATATAATAAATATAAAGAGTGGGAAGGTGCTTTTAACCGTGCTGATGCTTCATTCTTTGAAATAACTACCGCTATTGCCTTTGATATCTTCTATAAAAACAATGTAGATACTTCCATCTTTGAAGTCGGCTTAGGTGGTAGATTAGATGGCACAAATCCTTTCTTATCAACAGTTTCGGGCATCACTTCTATTTCTATTGATCATCGGAAAACCTTAGGTGATAATATTGATCTCATTGCTGCAGAAAAAGCCGGCATAATCAAGAAGAATGTACCTCTAGTAATTAGTAAATTACCGGCAAGTGCTTTAGCCATTATTTTAAAAGTAGCTGATGAAAAATTTGCTCCAACTTATATTTATGATAAAGATTATTTTATTACCAATGTCAGAGTTGATGAGAGAGGAACCGTGTTTGATTACTCTTTCCCTGAACAAAACATTGAACTAAAGGATTTGAATGTTAACTTATTAGGCAAGCACCAAGCTCTCAACGCCGGTGTTGCTCTTACTTCCTTCTTTATCTATCTCCAAATTAGAGGGATTCCTCTTGATTTAATCAAGATTCGTGAAGGTTTAACCAAAGTTGTTTGGTCAGGCAGAATGCAAATAATCAATTATAATCCTCTTACTATTTTAGATGGTGCCCACAATGATGCAGGCATGGAGTTTTTGATTGATAATATTAACAGTATCTTCCCAAACAGGAAAAAAAGATTGGTACTGGGCATTTTACAAGATAAGACATTCGAGGATATGTTAAAGATGGCAGCTAGGCTTGAACCTAAGCTATACCTCTGTCAGAGTCATTCTCAGCGAGCAGCCAGTGTCGAACTCTTAGCTGAAGTAGCAGAGAGGTTAGGTCTTGAATATGAAGCCATACCTGATGTTTTTGAAGCTTATGAGAAGGCAAAAGCTGATGCAGATAAAGATGATATTATCATTATTGGTGGTTCTCTCTACACGATTTCAGAAGTTTTAGCCAAGTTATAATTGGCACGTAAGGGGCTCCTTAGAGGGTATTAGGATTAGTTTTCGAATTTCAATCCTGTTACAAGCTAAGGAGCCCCTTTTGTTATTCTAAAATAACTACTTCATCACTGTTATTTTCTGCACCTCTTCCCTATCGGAGTAACTTATTTTGACCAGATACACACCTGAAGAGATGCCTTGGGGCAATGTTATCTTACCATTCTTGTTAATACTCTGTGAATTAAGCTTAGCCACTAATTGTCCTTTAATATTATAAATAGCAAGCTGTTGCAAGCCCCTTGTCTTGGATAATTGAAACTCATTACCTTTAATAGGATTAGGGAAAATAGAGTTATTTGGAGAACTAACTTCATTGTCAGCATTTCCGGTAGCAGAACTAGAGATAACGATTCTATCTATTATCAGCATGGAAGATTGCACTCCACAAGACTCCAGCCAGAAGTTAGTAATCACATCATTACCGATATCTAGAGAATAAGAGAAGTGTAGATGAGTCATTTCTGCCGGTATATTAATGCTATTTCCTTGTTCAAAATTGTATTGATTAAGGGGATCATTGTTGAATATCAGGCCGCATTTGACTCTTTCCAAACCCCAATTCGCATCATAACTCTTGAGAAAAACATCAATGTCAACTTGAATAACCCTGAAATTAGGCGAGATTAAAAGGTCAGAAGTCGGAGGCACGCAACTGGCGAAACTCACTAAGCATTTGTTACCACTAATCCCAATTTCCAGAGGTGGCGTAACTGAACTTGGTTCAAAAACCATAAACGCAGATGCTTCACTCCAGTGAGGATAACTGTAATCCGCTAACCCATAAGTAGTAGCTTGATCTTTATCGATATTTTGCCAATTCCCTAAATCAGTTGTCCACGCACTATACGCGGAGAAATCTTCACTAATCACAATATCCTGCGGAAAAGAAGTATTAACTAACAAAGTTTCAGATTCGAGAAAAGCCCCATCTATAAAGTAAAATCGAATCTTATAACTATAACTCTGCCCCACTTCTACATCCTGATCAATCCAGCAATTACTCTCCGGGGATGCTATTAATCCACCATTGCGAAAAATATGATAAGGGAAATTATTCTCAAATAAAGATTGCCACGAGAGTTCAACAGAATAATGGTTATTCACTATTTCAAAAGCAGTTAACGCCAATTCGCTTGCCGTTGTTGTAAAAGAAAAAAGTTCACTATTATAGATAGAATCACCTAAAGTGTTGATAACTTGCCACTCATAAAGTGTGTTGGGCGAGAAAGGAAGTTGAGGAGAAATCACCCAAAGGCTATCTCCAAGAATCTCATAATCGGCAGTTAGCTCAAAATATTCAAAGGCTGAATCACTGCGCAACATAAACTCCAGATTGCTTTCCAAGGGGGCAATAACCTTTAAAGAAGCGGTTAATTCAATACTTTCAGAATTATTTTCCGGAAATAGAGGCACAGGATAACTCTCATCTATGGTAAACTCAAATCTGGTATTCGGCAGTTTATTTCTCACAAATTGAGCAGTTCCCAGATTGTTAATATCTATCGGATTATTTAAATCCATTAATAACAAAGACGTTGCCCGAGGAGTTGAAAAGGCAACAAAATCGTCAGCATTTGCACCTCGTGTTGGTTCGTTTTCTAAAAACAGGATAGCTAAATTGCTGTTCTTGCTGTAGTAGAAGTAATTTTGCAAGGGAATTAACAGTAAATTTACATCTTCACTACTGTTATAAGTGAAGTTTGCGGCTGTGAGAACTCCTTCATAGCAAAGAGTTAATTCTTCTAAATCCAACCAATCATCTCCATCAGAAAACTCAGTTTTAGAGGTTTCACCAAGCATAATCGTGATATTATTTAGGTAATTTTGCGGATTAGGGGTAACAAAATCATATTCAAATGCAAGCTGCGTAATTGTTCCACTATAAGGAAAATATTCAACATTATAGATTAATTGCGATAAACTGTGATTATAAAAAGGATCACAAGGGATATGTTGACTATGATCATTCCCATGCCCAACAATAAGTTGACTGCAGGGTAATATTGCTATCTGAAGCATTACCCAAAACAATAATACTAAGCTTTTTTGCATATTATCACCTCTGATTCAAGTAATTGCTTTTAGAATATTATTGTCAATAGATTTAATGGTATATTTAAGAATCCCCTAAATCCCCTGAAGGGAACTTTGAGAAAACCACACCCCGCCAACAAGTTGCCACCCCTCTCCTGAGACCTTTCTACGAAAGGGAAGAGGGGAATTAAAAGGCTCCGTATCTATCTTCATCCGTATTCATCCGTGTTATCCGTGGCTAAACATTCTTCTTTTTTCAAATTGCTAATTACTAATTACCTATTGTACTTTCCTCTCAGTCCATTAAGCTTCTCACCATCAATATTACCCAAATAATCCTGCGGCAACCTCATACCCCAATTCCCATTAGCAATACCGGGTCTATTCATGCGATACTCACTTCCCAGCTCCAAAATATCTTGCATCGGGATTATTGCCACAACACAGCTTGAAGAGTAGGCAAGCTCAATCATATCATAAGCTATTGTCCTAAGATTAATAACGATATCTTGTCTGCCTCTAATATGCTTGAGATATTCGTAGAGGTTCTTTTTAG
>Ga0265294_10003636_pt1 | contig 19616 bp, 20 predicted proteins | sample MunlanPumphouse3_FD_192504 | JGI IMG/M metagenome (GOLD analysis project Ga0265294, IMG submission 192504) | Groundwater microbial communities from a municipal landfill in Southern Ontario, Canada - Pumphouse #3 | ecosystem: Environmental > Aquatic > Deep subsurface > Groundwater | place...
ATTGCGATAAATAAGTACGGCATTTTCTGCTTGAAGTAAGTCTGTTTTTAATGCTGCATCATTGCGATATTTTTCTTTTACTTCTTCGTGTAGGTTGGTTGCATTTTTATAACTTATATTTAAAGGTTCCAAGGCAAGAGTTAGTGAGAGCCAATCATAGTATAAATTGAGAGAATCAAGGAAATATTTTTCTTCTGCTTCTTTGATGGATAGTTCAATTATTTCTTTTTGGATGTTTAATCTTTTAAGTGGCATGTTGCTGTAGACGCCCATATTATCTTTTAAAAGAGGTTGAGTTGCCCTAAGGGTTAAGGAAGGATTGATTTGAGAAAGATTCCTAGTAGACATTTTGGAGCTATTATCAACTCTAACATACGTTAGACTGAGATTGGTCCCAGTGTCTTCTAGTTTTTTTGTAACTCCTAAACTGCCAACTATCGTATTAATGTTTTCTAGTTTAGATGGAACAGAAGGCTGTTCTTCTTGGTTAGTATATTGAAGCGAAGCTGATAGTCTTGGGTCGTACATAGCTTGCAATGATTGTAGCGAACCTTCAATGCTTTGTGCATTAAGAAAGAGTTGCATGTAGGCAGGGTCATTTTGGGTTATTTTTAGCAAATAATCTTTGAGTGATAGGTCAGACGAGAAGGTAAAACATCCGAGAAGTAGTAGTGTTGTGATTTTGATTTTATTCATTAATTTTCTCCTTTGGTGGTAATGATCCATATAAAAAAATATTTATTGTTTCTATTAGTTCTTCTTCTAATGGTTGTTTTCCTAAGATATAAGATTTTATAAATAAGTAGGAAAAAACAGACATAAAAAAGCTCAAGAGCAGGGATTTAGGGTTTGTTTTTTTGATTTTACCCTCATCAATAAAACTTTGGATTTTATCAAGCAGCGTGGTTGAGTTGTTTTTGATTCTTTCAGTGAGCAATAGTTGAAAATAATTTCCTTTAAATTCTAAAAAATCAATCATGCGTAGTTTCATCGTATCTATATCAAAGGCCGACAGAAAGGTTATCGAAAGTTTTTTGAAAAATATTTCTGGTTCACTTTCTTCTTTAAGCATAAGGCTTAATTCTTCGAAAAAAACATCAAAAGGGATTGCTTGATTCAATACTTCTTTGAATAAATCTTCCTTACTTATGAAACAGGAATAAATCCCGCCTTGTGAAACGCCGCAAGTATTTGTAATGTCGCGCATGCTTGTTCCGTGGAATCCTCTGTCTAGAAATCTTTTTTTAGCTGCAATCAGAATAGTTTCTTTAGTTCCCATTATTTCTCCATAGCGAGCGTTCGCTCTCGGAAGATTTTACGTCTTAAGATTTTTAAAATCAAGCAAGATTTTGTCAGCGTATATTGATAATTTATGTTATTATCATTGCGATATGGGAAAATAGATAGGAGAAGAAGATGTCATTATCTGTAAGCATTTTGATGTTGGTTGCTTATACGGTTATCGGGTATGTAGCATCTTTTAAATTATCTTTTAAGTATTTTAAAAAACTGCAATTTTTTATCTTTAATTTGGTTATGTCTCCTTATATTTTCTTGAATATTTTTAATTATTTAACTATTGATTTCTTTTTTGCTAATTATTGGATAATTATTGCACAGGGTTGGTTTATATTCTTGGCTATAATAACTTTTCGTTATGTGAAATCCAAACGAGGTAATGTTGATTTTAATATGCTAGCTTTTCAAAATGCTGGATTTTTGACTTTGCCAATCATTGCCGCTATGCCAAATAGTGAGTATCTCAAGGTTTTATTGTTTATGTATATGATTGGATTTAACCTATCAGTTTTCTCTATCGGAGCTATGGTGTTAAGCGAGAAGAGAAATTATCGAGGGATGTTCAATTTGCCTTTTTTTGCGAGTGTCCTTCCCATAATTTTAGTTTTTATAGGCTTTGGCGGGGTTAAAATGCCAGCTTTATTACTGCTAGAGGATTTTCTTGGATTGCTTCTTATTCCTGGTGCTTTGTTTTTCTTTGGCGGGGTAATTAGACATAGCATGATTGGGAAAAAATCAGTTTTCAGCGGTGACATGCTTAGAATAATTTTAATCAAGTATTTGTTTTTTCCTGCGACAACATTGTTATTAATATACTTTTTTAAGTTTGATAAACTAGTTGCAATTCTTTTAATTATTCAAAGTTTGATGCCACCTGCAGTGAATTTGATATTGCTCCCGAGTTCAGACGAGGATAAAGATCAAATGAGCGCACAGATGGGGTTTTTGTATATTGTTTTTATGATTGGAGCATTGGCTTTTGCAGTGTGTCAGCTGTAGTCCGATTGCTTTTTTGACATTTAATATTATCTATTAATTTCTTTTGATGTTTTTATTTTTATTAAATGGGAATAGTAAATGTGATAGTAAGCAAAAGCTTAAAAGTATTTTGTCTGGGGTTTGACAATTAATAGTGAATAAAACAAGGGAATAGGTGTGATGAGTTTTAAAATAATAGCGATGAACAATAGCAAGAAGCTTGTATCTTTATCTGATTTGCCACAACCAATTTCGATTAAAGATGTTCATCAAGGAGTAGCAGGTTTATTGAGAGTTGCACAAGAAAGAATAACACAGAAAGTCCAAGGTATTAAGAATGGTAACAATGAGAAGATAGCAATTAATCAAGCCGGAGCAATAGCGGTTGAATGCGGAGCGGGTGTTTTGCTTGAAATAAAGAATGCTGATACTGGTACTAAGATAAAATTTAAGAATATTTCAGAAGTTTTTAAATATCTTTTAGCAGAAGACAACAACTCACCAGAAAAAATTAATGACATGTTATTGGTTGCAAGGTTTGCAAATGCTACATGGAAGGCAGGTCAACCTTTGCGAGGTCTGCAAAGGATGCAAAAATCTAATTATATTCCAGCTTCTATGCTTTCAACAGAAGAGCTTGAAAAAGATTTTGTGCAGATTAAAGCAGCTACTAAGTGTTTGTATGAGGAGATGTTAGCTAGAGCAGGCGGGGAAGAGGCATTAAACAAACTGTCTGCTGAGAATCAATTGGAAATTTTAAAAGAAATGATGCAGGACTTAGGCTTTGCTAAGAAAATTGGAGAACATTTAAATAATCAGTATTACTTAGGGATTGGAGCAACACCTCCTCAGTTTCTAGATGATGTGCCTGGTCCAGGTAAAGTGAACCAGATGATAGAGGATGAGGCAGTTAGGGTATATCTGCAGTTTGAGCTCGACAAGGCCTTGTCGACACTGAAGGAGGTGGCTCCTGACGATTTAAGGCAGTTGCAGTGGTTAGGCAATAGAGTAATCGAGGGACATATGGGGCAATATCGAACAGATGGGATTAGACCTTATTTTGTGCATCAGATTCATCTATTGCGAGTGATGCATGAATTTTTTGGAGTACATAGCCCATTATTAGCAAAAATCCTTTTATTACACGATACTCGTGAAGATAGACCAGATGCTTATAAAGATATTAAGGTAGAGATTGAAAAAATGGCTGCTGAAACAGAACCTACTGCCGATAATATTCAGTTTGGAAAAATTAGGCTGGGAGTAAGGATTTTAACAAATGATTATGATGATCCAGAAATGGTGCAATATTTAGCAAGGTTAAGTGACCCTAGAATTGCTTTTAATAAAGATGCAGTAGATTATAAAAGCGATAAACCAGTGGGTTATTATGTTAATTATACTGATAATGATATTACATTGTTTCAGTTAGCAAAAGTTATCGATATAGTTGGCAATGGAGTTGATAGTCAATTGACTACTCCAGATTTTATACTAAAAACAAGAGCAAAAATCGATAAATATAGAGCAGGGTTTATTGATAATTCAACTTATTTAGATCAAGGATATAAAGGGAAGTTTAATTTGTTTTATAGATTATTTGTTAAAGGTTTAGCGGGAACCTAGTTGTTATTAACACTGAACTTCAAAGTCCTTAAACCCACTGTAGTATTTGACGACTCGTGGTTTTAAGAAACGAGGAATAAACAAATTTATAAAGTAAAGTAATTTGTTTTTCCAGCCTGGAATAATTATGACTTTCTTTTTCAGCATTTTTTTGTAGGCTATTTTGGCAACATTTTCTGCTGTCATGTTAATTTTATTGTGTGCTTGAAATTTGTAGTTAGCACGTTTTCCAAAGTTGCTTTCAGTGGGACCAGGGCAGAGACAACTAACCTTTATTCCTAGACAACGGACTTCTTCGTTAAGTGCTTCCGAGAAACTCACCACATAAGCTTTGCTAGCGAAGTAAGTATCCATGAATGGTCCAGGGTAGAAAGCTGCCATGGAGCCAACATTTAATATTTGCCCTGATTTTTTTTGTATCATAGCAGGCAGAAATAGCTTTGTGAGATGAGTTAGTGCTGTGATGTTGAGTGTGATTAATTCTAGGTCTGTTTGTGTGTCTGTATGAGCAAAGAACCCATAGTTACCAAATCCGGCATTGTTCACCAGAATGTTAATTTCTAGGTTTTGTTTTTCACATTCTTGAAATAGTTGGTTTGCGGAATCAGTTAAGGTCAAATCTTGAGCAATAGTTATTACTTCTACTGGATACTGTTTCCTTATTTGTTTGGCAGTTTCTTCTAGTGTTTCTTTTTTTCTAGATACAAGAATTAGATTATGCCCATGTCTAGCAAACTCATAGGCCAGAGCAAGTCCTATGCCACAAGATCCGCCAGTAATTAATGCGTAGTTTTTATTGTCCATCAGCTCTGATTGTACAACTTTTATCCTTCTTGTTTCAACTTATAATAAACATTTTATTTTTCCCCCTCTTTTTTAGGAGAGGGACAGGGGGAGAGGTCTTGACAATGATTTTTTAAAGTATTATTATATACCCCATAAACCCTATAGGGATTATGTAAATAATGACACGACATCTAACTCCCTCTTAAGAGGGAGAATAAGAGAAATAAACTATAAAGGAGAAAGAAAAATGACAAAAGACAAACAGTTAAACCCAGAAACAATTCTTATACATGGAGGACAAGAGACTGATCCTACTACCGGGGCTAGAGCCGTTCCTATTTATCAGACAACATCTTATCAGTTTAAGAGCACTGACCATGCAGCAAATTTATTTGGGTTAAAAGAGTTTGGAAACATTTATACTAGACTAATGAACCCAACTTCTGATGTTTTTGAAAAGAGAGTTGCGCAGTTAGAGGGTGGAGTAGGGGCCTTAGCTGTTGCCTCTGGTTCCTCGGCAATAACCTTAGCTATTCTTAACCTTGCTCAAGCTGGCGATGAGATTATTTCTTTAGATAATCTCTACGGTGGTACATATACATTATTTCATTACACTTTTGCTAAACTGGGTATTAAAGTGATATTTATTGATTCTGCTACACCAGAGAAGATAACGCAGGCAATTACAGCAAAGACAAAGGCAATTTATGCAGAAAGTATTGGTAACCCAAAAAATAATGTGACAGATTTAGAGTTAATTGCAAAGATTGCTCACGATAACAAATTGCCCTTTATTGTGGATAACACAGTTACTCCATATCTACTTCGTCCATTTGATTTTGGTGCAGACATAATTGTATATTCTGCAACCAAGTTTATTGGCGGACATGGTACATCTTTAGGCGGAGTGATTGTTGATTCTGGAAAATTTGATTGGACTGTAAAAGAATACGGAAAAAGTAAATTTCCATTGATTGCGGATCCTGATCCTAGTTACCATGGGATAAATTTTGTAGATGCTATGAAACCATTAGGAAACATAGCTTACATTATTAAAGCGAGGGTAGTCTTATTAAGAGATCTTGGTCCAGCGCTTTCTCCTTTTAATTCGTTTTTATTTCTTCAAGGATTAGAAACGCTTCATTTAAGAATGGCTAGGCATTGTGAAAATGCCTTAAAAGTTGCGGAGTATTTGCAAGGACATAAGAAAGTTGTTTGGGTTAATTATCCAGGTCTTTCTTCCAGCCCAGAGAAGCCTAAAGTGAAGAAGTATTTACCAAAAGGCGCAGGAGCTATTCTTGGATTTGGTATAAAAGGAGGATTAGAATCTGGCAAAAATTTTATTAATTCCTTAAAACTTGTTTCACATCTTGCGAATATTGGTGATGCCAAAACTTTAGCTATCCACCCTGCGAGCACAACGCATCAGCAGTTATCGGAAGCTGAGCAGTTAGCGACTGGTGTTTCTCAGGATTACATCAGGCTATCTATTGGAATTGAACATATTGATGATATTTTGGCTGATATTGAACAAGCATTGGGAAGTATCTAACAAAGATTAAAACAGACCTCTGTCTTATTTGGTAGGAGGTGTTTTAAATAGAAAGGAATATGTCATGAGTAAAATTTACAAAAACATTTCAGAAACAATAGGAAGAACACCACTTGTTAGATTGAATAGAATGACGGAAGGTTTAAACGCTGAGGTTTTAGTTAAGCTAGAATCGTTTAATCCACTTTCAAGTGTTAAAGACAGGCTAGGTGTTGCAATGATAGAGTCTGCCGAGAAAAAGGGGTTAATTAATAAAGACACTGTTCTAATTGAGCCAACCAGCGGCAATACTGGTATTGCACTAGCTTTTATTTCTGCTTCAAGAGGGTATAGGCTTATTTTGACTATGCCAGAAACAATGAGCATGGAACGCAGGCAATTACTGAAGATTTTTGGTGCGGAACTTATTCTTACTGAGGGTTCTAAGGGTATGAAAGGTGCCATTGATAAGGCAAATGAATTGAATAAAGAGATTCCTAATAGTTTGGTCTTACATCAATTTGATAATCCAGCAAATCCAGAGATACATCGGCTTACTACAGCAGAAGAAATATGGAGAGACACAGATGGAACAATCGATTATTTTGTGGCTGGAGTTGGAACTGGAGGAACGATTACTGGCGTAGGTGAAACTCTAAAGAAAAAGAATTCTGCTGTGAAAATAGTTGCTGTGGAGCCTATAGAATCTTCAGTTCTTTCTGGTGGTAAGCCTGGACCACACAAGATTCAGGGGCTTGGCGCTGGGTTTGTCCCTTCTATTTATAAGGCTAAGTTTACAGATGAAATAATTAAAGTAGACGCTCAAGTGGCTGGAGAAACTTCAAGACAGCTAGCAAGACAAGAAGGAATTTTGGTAGGTATTTCCAGTGGGGCCGCGTTATGGGCAGCGCTAGAAGTAGCTAAAAGACCTGAGGCTAAAGGTAAGGTTATTGTTGTAGTGTTGCCTGATACAGGAGAGAGATACCTTTCTACTTGGTTGTTTCAAGAGGAAGCATCCGCATGAACGTAACGGTTAATGGAGAACTAAAGTCTATTAAAAAGGGAAGTTACATTAGTGGATTATTGTCTGCTTTTTCTATTAAACCTGAGGCAGTCGTTGTAGAACTTAATCTTAAAATAATTAGTAAAGAGCTTTGGGATACAACTATTCTGAAAGAGAACGATAAGGTAGAAATTGTTAGGTTTGTTGGTGGAGGATGACACTCCCCCTAGCCCCCTACTTCGACAAGCTCTGCACAAGTCTCAAGAGGGAGAAAAGTAAAGTTAAAGGTGAAAAGTTCATTAAACCCTCTCATTTAGGAGAGGGTGGCGTAAAGACAATATTTTATCAGTTTTCGGCGAGTTAAGCTGGGTGAGACTTAAAGGAGATATTTTGAAAAACATATTTGAAGAAGGATTATTGCGGTATTTATCAATAGAGCAATTAGAGAAAATTCAGAGCACCAAGATTGGGATAGCTGGTGTGGGTGGACTCGGCTCTAATATCGCACAGATATTAGTTAGAACTGGATTTGTCGATTTTGAGATAATTGATGATGATATTGTTGATTCTAGCAATCTGAATCGACAGAATTATTTTATAGACGAGATAGGTCTAGCTAAAGTAGTCACGACAGCTCGAAGATTGCAGAAAATAAATCCTGCGGTGAAGGTTAATGTTATTAACGTTAGGTTAACAAAAGATAATCTCCAAAATTTTTTTCAAGATAGAGATGTTTTATTTGAGGCGTTTGATAATACAGAATCGAAGATAATGTTTTTGGAGTTTTTTGGTAACACAGAGAAGCTTCTTATCTTTGGTAATGGGATGTCTGGAGTAGTTGGTGAAGAAATTAAAATAAGAAAAATGAGAGATAATTTATTTATTGTTGGTGACGGTATTACAGAGGTGGGAAAAAACAATCCTCCATTGGCGCATAGGGTTATGACTTGTGCATCTTTAATGGCATCAATTGCTATAGAAAGGAATTTAGCGTGAAGATATCGTTTAAAGGAGATTATGCATTGAAGGCACTGCTTTATTTAGCTATTTCTTATGGCGTAAAAGATGTCATAAGGTTGCAAGAGCTGTCTGGAGAGCTGGATATACCCCATAAGTTTTTGGAGACAGTTATGTCGGATTTGCTAAAAGGTGGGTTTGTGAAGAGTAAGCGAGGTAAAAATGGTGGTTATTATTTAGACCAACACCCTGCTCAGATTATTTTAGGAGATGTTGTTCGTTATGTGGATGGACCGATTGAGCCAATAGCTTGTGTGGATAGTTGCTATAAAGATTGTAAGGATGTAGACCATTGTGCTCTTAGAATAATTTGGCAAAAGGCAACAAAGGCTGTTTCAGATATTGTAGATAACGTTACATTGCAAGATTTAGTAGAAAAATCTAGGAAAAGAAAAGCTATTCTAGATTATTCTATTTAATTAGTGTTTTATGCTAATTAATTATGGTCGGGGTAGCCAGATTTGAACTGACGACCACACGCCCCCCAGACGTGTGCGCTACCGGGCTGCGCTATACCCCGGAACACTGATAAGTAAGCAGTATTTGAGTTTCAGAGGGATTATTAATAAGTACAAATTCCTTTAATTCATCAAATGGTTCACTAAATGTTAAATTATTATAACAATAGTAACCTTTTAAAACCAGTGGAACCATTAAAAGATTATTGATATTTTTGTTTAAGTAAATCCAATATAATAGATAAATGAATAATGATAATTATCCGCATTCAGAAGTTACAGACCAAATCATAAAAGCAAGCTATTATGTTGCTACCGGTTATAAGTTTAAAAAGTTAGAAATAGAATCATCTATACTTCATGATAAGTTTAAAGAAGATATTTGTATTCTTTTAAATGAGAGAAGTGTTCATTGTGTTGCTGAAGAATTTTTTCCTAAACCCTTACGAGAGGCAGTTTTTAAGGGTAAAAAGATAAGACATTTTGCTGATTTAATGGTTCAATCCAAGGTATTGGTTGAGATAAAAGTTGGCAGTGAAAATTATTTATTTGAAGATAGGGCATTCCAATCCTTTCAGGGTCAATGTCTAGAAACCTTAGAATATTCTGGTTTAGACATAATTCTACTATTAAGAATGGAGAACAATGGCGAATTTAAGGTTAATCTGAAGAAGTTTAAATTATAAATGGATTAATTTTTTTACGAATGAATATAGTAAAAGAATAGCTTATTTTTTGTATTGTATTATTATCAGTGTTCTGCGCTATACCCCGGAACACTGATAAGTAATCCTTACTTGAGTTTCAGAGGGATTATTAATAAATATAATTTCCTCTAATTCATCAAATGGTTCACTAAATGTTAAATTATTATAACAAATGGGGTGTTATTGAACCAGTTGAAGAATTATTCTTTTGTTAGACTAATGATTTGTTCTTCAAAGTCTGGATATTTTTCTAACAGAGATGCTCGTTTCCCATGTTCGTAATCCTGAAACTCAAAAGATGGAGCAACCGTTGTTCCAAGTAGGGCAAATTCCCCGCCTTTTTTAAGCTTCATTCCTTGCCAAGTATGTTTATCTACAACAACTTGAACTTGTTGTTCATTTAAAACATCTTGTCCAAGCGTTATCAGTTTTCCCTTTCCGTCTGGGTATAGCTGAATCATTTCACAGGGGTCTCCCAGATAAAAGTGGAATATTTCAGCTGATTGTAATCTGTGAATATGGGAGAAGGTTGTTGGTGTTAGTAGATAATAAATGCAAGTAGAATATGCTCTTTCGCTCATGTATCTGATGGGGAGTGCTTCTTTATCAATTATTTCAGTTGATCTGTATGTTTCTTTATAGAATCCACCTTCATCAGGATGTGGGATGAGTTTTAGTTCAGTAATTACTTGTTCGGCTGTTAGCATTTTTTTCTCCTTAGTTATTTATATAAAAGGCTTCTTTTGTATTATGTGATTTTTGCATGCCTTTGTTGAATGCCAGTGAGTATTGCTTCACAAATTTTTGCTTTAATTTCATTTTTTTCTGCCATGTAATAAAAATTATTTTTTTGAATGGCTCTTATGTCCCAGGTGTTTCCAATTTTTATTGCCATTTTTTTGTCTATATCCTTATAAACATCTGTTGAAACTAAGTCATAAAAAGGAGCCAAAGAAAAACTGAGCTCATTATGTAATATTGAAAAGTTTTTTGCAGGAGCATCACAGTTCCCAATTATTCCCTTATGGGAATAGGATACCATGAAATAAAGAAAAAATAAGAAATTATTCCCGAACGTTAATTTTTATTAAAAAATACAGCTACTATAGTCTATCTTTGCTTACAATGACGAAGCGTAATAATGAAAATATAAAAAATATTAAAGGTACTAAAACAAAATAAAAATCAGCTCCACTGACCCAATAGAAAATTGAAAGAAGGAAGGTAGTAATGATAATTGGAATTTCCTTAAAATTTTTATTGAACAAAATAATGAGAGTTTCAATTATAGCGAAGGCAACAAACAGATAGAAATTGATTTGAAAAACAAAGATAAATACTAGTAGCATGGTACTTTTATTCATAATCGGCTTCCAGACAGGAAAAATATGTCCTAATGTAAACCCAATTACCCAAGTTAAGGAGCTTAATCCTAATAGGTAGTAAAAAATAAATAGTTTTACTGCATCAATAGCTAAGTAAGCCCATTGCCAACTAAATGCTGGATAATAACTAATGGTTAACCCTTTTTTAGGAATAACCATTGTTTTTTTCTTGAAAGTAGTTAGATTTTCAGCAAAATAATATATCCCGGGAATAGAGCCTACGAGATATCCTATTAACAGGTAAACTAAAAACATTATTATGCGTCTAGGTTAAACCCTGTATGTAACAATTGAACAGCTTTCTGTGTGTCTTTTTGGTCGATAATGCAAGAAACCTTTATTTCTGAAGTTGTTATTAAGTCGATATTGATATTGTTATCTCCTAAAATAGAGAACATTTTAGCTGCAACTCCTGGACTAGACACCATTCCAACCCCAACGATAGATACCTTGGACACAAGGACTTTAGAGTCTACATTTTTAGCTCCAACCTTCTTTGCGAACGCCTTTGTTAGTTCCAAACCTCTTGCATATTCGTCTTGAGGGATAGTAAAAGCAATATCGTTTTGTGCATTTTTTTGGTTGCTTTGAACAATCATGTCTACGTTAATTTTTGCAACTGCTAGTTCAGAAAATAATTTTCCCGCAATTCCTGGTTCGTCTGATAGCCCCGTGATCGCTATCTTGGAAGTGTTTTCATCATACGTAATACCTGTAACCGGATTCTTTATTTCCATTCTTGAAACCTCCTTAACTATTGTGCCTTCATTAAAATTGTAACTGTTACGAACTACTAGTACAACACCATAGGCTTTTGCTCCTTCAACTGCTCTTGGATGTAGCACTTGTGTTCCAAGACTAGCTAGTTCTAACATTTCATCATAATCTATGACATCATGTTTTTTTGCATTTTTTATCAGATTAGGATTAGCTGTATAAACACCATCAACATCAGTGTATATTTCACAGAAATCTGCCTTTAAGGCTGCGGCGATGGTAACGGCTGATGTATCAGACCCACCTCGCCCGATAGTAGTAATGTCGTCATCACTGTTTATTCCTTGAAACCCATTTACTATAACAATTTTATTGTTTTGTAGTTCAGAAAGGATTCTGGCTGGCTTAACGTCAAGTATTTTAGCTTTATTGTGGGAAGATTCAGTATAAACACCAGCTTGCCATCCTGTCAGGGAAATAGCTTCATGGTTTTTTTTGATTAAAGTCATCGCAAGCAAGGATGAGGAAATAGATTCCCCAGTCGCTAGTAGTGCGTCATATTCTCTGCCTGCTGGACAGGGGTCGATTTGTTTCGCAAGACTAATTAAGTCATCCGTAAAGTCACCCATGGCTGAAACAATTACAACTACTTTGTAGCCTTTTTCTTTATTGGCTATTATTCTGTCAGCAACTTTTTGTATTTTTTCTACACTTCCAACGCTTGTTCCACCATATTTTTGAACTATAATTTTCAAAGAATTTCCTCCTTTTCGATGATGTAATAGTTTACAATGACAGTTGTGTTGTGTCTATTTAAAACTTATCTTCGATGTAGACTTTTAGCGGAGGGAAACCATTAAAGCAGACGGAACAATAGCTATAGGTATAAGCACCTGTAGTTAGAATAAATACTCTGTCTTGTTCTTTCAGGCTATCGGCAAGAGTGTATTTGAAATCTTCATACATAATGTCTGCGCTATCGCAAGTTGGCCCTGCAATGATTACATCACTAATTTTTTTGGAGTTAGCATGTTTTTCTGTAAAGATGGGAAATTTAATAGACTCATCAATTGTTTCGATTAAACCATTAAATTTTCCTACGTCCAAAAACACCCATCTGTATGTGTCTAACTTTGTTTTTTTTGTTACCATAACTACTTCTGACACCATTACGCCAGAGTCAGCAACAATTGATCGTCCGGGTTCTATTATTATTTCAGGAAGACCTTCAGGGAAGTCTTCTTCTAGGAATCTAGTTATTTCATCAGCATAGACTTCCAGCGACTGTGTTGGTTGTACATAGTTGGCAGGGAATCCGCCACCCATATTGATCATTTTTAGTTCTATGCCATCTTTTTTCAGTGCATCAAATAAATATTTGCACTTGGCTATAGCGTTATCCCATTGCCCAATTTCCCTTTGTTGTGAGCCAACATGGAAAGAAAGTCCATAAGGAATAAGTCCAAGTTTTTTTGCTTTCTTTGCTAATTTATAGGCAGTATCCGGATAAACTCCGAATTTTTTAGAAAGAGGCCAGTCGGCATCTCCGCCAGAGGAAAGTAGTCTAAAGAAAACCTTAGATTCTGGGGCTGCTCTGGATATTTTCAGTAAATCAACGATAGAGTCAGTTGCGTACATTCTTATCCCTTTTTCATAGGCATAGGCAATGTCTTCTTCTTTTTTAATTGTATTCCCAAAACTTATACGGTCAGGAGAGACTCCAAGCTCAAGTAATTGATCTAGTTCATAAATAGTTGCAGTATCAAAATTTGAGCCTCTTTTTGCTAACAGTTTTAAGACTTTTTCATCAGGGTTTGCTTTTACTGCATAGTATATTTTTGCGTAAGGGAGATTTTTTTTTAAATCATCATAATTTTGAGCTACTTTTTCAAGGCTTACAATCAGAAATGGCGTTTGTTTACCAACAGAAAATTTCTTTATTCCGTTTAGTTCTTTTTTAGAAAGATAATCATGAATTCCTCTGTGTTCCATCTGTGCCTCACTCTCATTTTTTATTTAGACAAAGGATAATAACAACCTTTAGGGTATATTGCAAACGATATTATTTAATGATAATTTGCTAGGTCAGGGAGAAGCGGTTATAGCCCGATTTTTGCATCTTGGTGCAATTGCTAACGTAATCATTAGCGGAGTAAAATTTTTACTGAGGAGTTTGTAAAACAAGTTAATATTTTTTGGATTTTTCTTTTAAGAGAGGATGTAGTTACTTATTTCTACAAGTAAATTTTCTTCGTTTTTTGAACTGAGTTTTATTTTAATGTTTTGAAGGTTTTCTTTTAAAAGTAGCACCTTTTTGTCATCCGATAATATTTCGATTATTTTTTTACAGATACTTTGAGTATCAAAGTTTTGCATATATTCGGGCACTATTTCTTTTCCAGAAAGGATATTTGTTAAAGAGTAGTAGTCATATTTAAATTTTTTTCTTAGATAATGATTAATAATTAAGAAAGAAACAGGGTTGAATTTATAGAAAACAATATGAGGTGTGCCCATCAGTAAACATTCTAGTGTAATTGTTCCAGAAGTAACTAAGGCAAATTCGCTTTCAGCAAGTGTTTCGTAAGTTTTTCCAGTTCTAATCGTTACATAGCTCTCCATCCCTTGAGTTTTTTGTTGGATGGTAGCAAGGTAATGTGTATTTGGAAGGTTAATAATAAATTTCTTCTTATTGTCTGTATTATGTAGTTCTTTCATAATTTTTATCATTTCTGGGAAACAATAGGTGATTTCTTGCTTTCTCGAACCAGGGAAAACAGCGATTGTGTTTTTTTGTTGCTCAACTTGAACATTAGCATCAGTAATTATCTGTGTTAGTGGATGCCCAAAAAACCGTACGTTTTTTGTGTATTGTTTGTAAGCGTCATATTCTTCTTGAAAAATAGTGACTATTTTGTCAGTAATTGTGGTTATTTTTTTTACTCCTTTTTCTGAGCCCCAAACCCATTCTTGAGGAGGAATATAATAGACGACATGAATGCCCATTTCTTTGGCTTTTTTAGCTAATATTGTGTTAAATCCTTGGAAATCAATGCAAAGCAGGAGGTCAATGTGCTGTTGTTTAAGAATTTTTATAAGTTTATTTTTTAATAAGTATAACATTGGAATATTTTTGAGTGTTTCTAGAAAACCAATGGTTGATTTTTTGGTTATATCTTTAATGATTACTGCCCCAGCATCCTTTAGGTGGTCGCTTCCAATAGCGAAGGCTTTAAGCTCAGGGGAAAGCTGTTTTAAATGTTTTAGTAGATAACCACCATGCATGTCTCCAGAAACTTCACCAGTAAGGATTAAGACCCTTTTGTATTTTTCGTAGTCCATGAAGATTTATGATTCAGTTTCAGAGGAGTCTTTGTTTCCTCTTTTCATGATGCCACTTTTAGATTCTGCCTGAAGGAAAGAGATTAGATGATTAACTTCTGTTGAGTTGATTTTTAGTTCGTTTTTAATTTTTTCGATTGCTTGACTGGTATTCATGTTCGAACGGAATAAAGCTTTATACGCTTCTTTCATGTCACGTTGGTTTTGTTTTGAAACGTCGTTTCTTTCTAGTCCAATTATGTTCATGCTACGGATGCAAGCAGGGTTACCTTCAACAAGCATGTAGGGAGGAACATCTTGGTTAACTTTAGAATATCCACCAACCATTGCCATTGTACCAATTCTACAGAATTGCGTTATCCCAGCCATTCCGCCAATAATTGCCCTGTTTTCTATTTGTACATGGCCAGCAACCTGAACAGCATTAGACATTACAATATCGTTACCTAGCACACAATCATGTCCGATATGAACCATGGTTAGCAATAAGCAATTATCACCAATTTTTGTTGCACCATTTTGGATAGTAGCTCGGTTAATTGTTACATATTCTCGGATGTCACAATTTTTACCAATAGTTACATAGCTTTTATCAGTTTTGTTGAATTTTTTGTCCTGAGTAGAGTTGCCAATAATCGCCCCATAGTGGACATGTGTATTTTCGCCAATTGTTGTCCATTGTTCAACAACTACATTAGCTTCAATTGTTACATTGTTTTTAAGGATGACACCTTCACCAATGTAAGCATGCGGTCCTATTTTTACATCTTTTCCTAAGACTGCATTTGGGTGAATTTTGGCAGTTGGGTCAATGAGTGTTTCTAGTAGAGAACTTACTAAGGAGAAGGTCATTTCTGTTTCTGCAACTAAGTTACCATCGACAAAGGCTTTCCCGCTAGTTTTTGCAATTGGTCCTTTTATTTTTTTTATTTCAACTTCAAATCTTATTTGGTCACCTGGAGTTACTGGTCGTTTAAACCTTGCGTCACTAATAGCTGCAAAGTAGGCTATTTTGCCTTTTGTTGAAGGAGTATTTAATAAAACGATGCCAGAGAGCTGAGCCATCGCTTCAATGATTAGTACGCCAGGCATAATAGGGTGACCAGGAAAATGACCCTGAAAGAAGGCTTCATTGATAGTTATGTTTTTTATTCCTACAGCTCTATTTTCTGTAGCTTCTAAAACTCGATCTATTAGTAAGAAGGGGTATCTGTGAGGTAGAATATCCATGATTTCGTTAATGTTTAAGGTCATTGTTACTTCCTTTTTTCGAAGATCAGTTGTATTTTAACAGAAATAGCTTGAGGTGATAAGCCGTCTATTTTCAGGTTAATTATTTCCATTGGCAAGGGTAACTCATTTAGCTGATTAAGAAACAAAGACAAATCTTTTTTAGCTGAAATGAACTCTATATAAACAGGGATTAGTTCGGTTAGTTCAGTATTAATAAATTTTTCAGAAGAAAGCTTAGTGAGTTGGAAGCTTCTAGGCATTTCTTTAACGATATTTTTATTTATTAAGGAAAGAATATTACCTCGATAAGAAAGTTTTTTTTCCAGATTTTTTTCTATTTTTTCCAAATTTTCTTTTTTGATGATTGCTTCGGTTATTTTCTTATTCATTTCCTCTAATTCTTTTCTGTAATTATTGGTTAAGGCTTGATATGTTTCTTTTTTCTTTATTTTAGGGTACAGAGTTGTTTGCATTAGTAGGATAGAAAACAAGACTAGAAACACCCAGAGTAAATATTTCTTTTCTTCGGGCAAGAAAAAATTGTTGGTTTTCTTCATAATTGAACCTCAATAATAAAACGAATAGGCTCGCTAGGCCTAATGCTCTTTAATAGAATTTTTTGGTCTGGAAGGTGCTCGCTGAGTAGTTGAATGTAGGCGGTAATGTTTTTTTCTTTATTAGTTTTTCCGTTAAGCAGTATTCTTTGGTCTTTAACTTGAATAGATGTATTCTGAAGCCCAATATTATTTGGAAGGTGTTGAAAAATTTGCTGAAGAATAATAGTTATTGTTTGATTCTCTTTTTCGCGTTTAGCTACTTCTGTTTGTAGTTTTTCTAGTTGTTTTGTTTTATATAAGGACTCAGACATATCAATATATTGGCTTTTAGTTGCTGTAACCAATTCTTTGATCCCATAGAGAGTTGTTTTTGCCTTTTCAGCATCAGCAGAAATTTGGATATTAAGATAGAAACCAATACAAAGAATAGCTATTAAGGATAAGGCAAATTTAATTATTTCTTTTTGCATGATTGTAAGTACAATGCTTTTATTTTCTGAAAATGTTTTTTTAGGAATATAGGTGATGAATATTTGCATATTTTGCACAAGTTCTAGTGCCTTATTTGCCATAATGAGCAATCTTTTGTTTAGGAGAGGGCTTGTCATGTCTGGTGTAGATGTTTTTTCTGGTAGAGAAGTGTATTGGCAGGGGATGGAGAGTTTATTGGATATTAGTGTTGCTAAGTCGGAGTGCTTTAATTGGTTGGCAATTATGTAGCAAGAATTGATGGTTAGTTTATGATTAGAACAAATAAATTGAATCTCTTTTTGTAAGTCAGAGAGAGTGTCATTAATAAGTAATCTTGTGTTAAATCCGAGTTCTTTATCAAAGGCTAGCTTGAGGTTTAACTTATTATTTATTTGGTTATCAGAAAGCCCATCTTCTTTTAAGCATAACTTAAGATTTTCGGTGGAGAAGGGCAGTGAGGAGATGGCCTTTAGTTCTTTTCCAGTCTTAATGATTATATTGGTTTGGGTTTCAGTTACATGGATAATCAGTGGCGCGTCACGGAGTTCCTCGCTATCAATAATAGATAAGTTTAAACAGTAGTTGGCAGGTATCCATTGAATAATTTTTTTAGGAATAATTTTAGAGACTTTTTTAGAGATAGCTTTATATAATTTAAGAGGAATAATTAGAACAGCAAGCAGATATTCTATCTTTTCATCATGTGTTTCGGAGATGATTTTATATTTTATAACAGTATCTTTTGTTGATATATAGTGATTTTCTAGTTGGTTTATGAGCGATTCATTAAAGTTGTCTGTAGCCCCCATATTAAGACTGATGAAAGTTGTTTTAATGGTAGATGTTTCTGGAATAACTATTATTCTGTCTATCTTTTCTTTGCTTGATTTGATTAAGGCGGATAATGTTGTTGAAATGTTTTGTTGGGTTGTTATGCTGGTTTGCAGTATTGAATTTTCATAATTGATTAGAAGACAAAGTGTTTCCTTGTCTGTTAGATGAATAACTAAATGATTAGACATAGATCCCCCAATCTTATTTGAATTATAGCGTTTAGTAATGTGATTGTCATTGATAGTTACTTTTGCTTGATCAAAAGTAACCAAAAATCAAGAGTGCTCCAACTCGCTGCGTGACTTTTGGGTAATTCTTGTCGCACCTATTGATTGGTCGGAAAATATTTTATTAAAAGAGATATTCAACTGATAATTTAACTGTAGTTGTATTGTTATTATTAAGTATAGTTAATTTATTTAAAAAATCGTTTTGTTTGTAAATCAGTTCAGCTGTTATATAGTCTTTTTGAAACTTATTTTGATAGGACAACCGTCCTTTTAGATTTTTAGCTAGATTTTGGTTTAATCCTACTTTTCCTGTTGGTGAAAATTGCAAGTTATTATTGGCTAGAGGTGATTCATTTATGTCGTCATAGTTTGTAAGATTAATGCCAATCAATCCATAAAAAATACCACTATTAATTGAATTTAACCCGTATCCAAAAGTAAATTCTTGGTTTGTGATAAAAGATTGTTGATATGCGATAGTACTTTTTATCCCCCATGAAAATGAATTTAGGACTGAATTGAATTGGGTAATACTTGTTAGATCCATTAAGTCTAATACATAGAGAGGTTTTATGTTTTTATAAACATATACTTTAGTTCCCAGACATCTAACACTTGTGTGTTCAATTTTATCAAATTGAACAAATTCCGAGAAATAAATTGGATTAAATTTAAACTCATAATTATTTTCGAATAAATGAGAGAAGCCAATAGATTGAGATTGAATTTTATTTACATTTTCACTTTTTTGATCGGTTGGCCTGATGTTGAAAACTTGTAAATCATTTAGTTTTTTGTACGCAGTAATTCTATTAAATCTGATAGTGTCTGATAAATTGCTGTGATTATTAATTACATATTCTGAAATTATAATAAATGTTTTCAATACTTCAATGTCAGGTGAGTGTTCGTTTATTTTTTCAAAGAAAAGTTGTATAACTTTTATTTTTTGTTTGTTAGACAAGCTGTTGAAAAGACGATTAAATATTCTTGTATTGGCTATTCTAATTGCCTCGTTTTCTAATAAAGATGATTTATATAAATCATTAATGATTTGAGAAGGCATAACGTATGCTCTTTTTGTAACGATATCATTGTCAAGGATAACATTTAATAGTTTTCCAATAAAAGAAGCACAGTTTTGATCTAAAAAATAATAGTAAAAAAAACAATTTTTTAATTCTAAATAATGTAGTTGTAAATTCTTAATTTGTTCTTCAGATAATATTAAATCATAATAAGTAATATCCCTTGCTTCTACATAATTATATTTTTTGATTTCTTTGTAATAAGGTTCTTTTATAAAAGAACCTTTGTATTGACCACTAAGACCTTTGAATATGTAATTAATTGTTCGATCCCCATCGGTATCGGCAACATAATGGAGAATATCACTATCAAGTGTTCCTTTGTCAGTTTTGAGGACTAAGTATAAATGTCCA
>Ga0265294_10003637_pt1 | contig 19608 bp, 10 predicted proteins | sample MunlanPumphouse3_FD_192504 | JGI IMG/M metagenome (GOLD analysis project Ga0265294, IMG submission 192504) | Groundwater microbial communities from a municipal landfill in Southern Ontario, Canada - Pumphouse #3 | ecosystem: Environmental > Aquatic > Deep subsurface > Groundwater | place...
TCTTGTTTCATTATTATTCTTTAACCAACACGATCGTAGTCATTAAATCATGTTATCAAAAAACAGGGCGTAGGAAACGAACGAAACAATTGGGGCATACAGAGTAAATGGAGCAATCCGGGCGTAGAGGAGGGCGAACAGAACAAGCGGAGCGAACGGAGCGAACGAGACAAACGGAACAGCCGTGAAAAGCAGGATACACAAAAGCCCCTGCCGGACGTTGAGGAAGCACAACGCATGAAACGCAGCAGTGGATTGCTCCATATGGACTTTTCGGAAGAATCCCGGCAGGCAATTGCCGACATGCGCAACGTACCATCAAAAGTGCCTGACGTCCTTGGCGTACCCAGCCTACTTCCTCGAATGCCCGATGTCCCCAATATGCCCGACGTGCGCAATGTTCCTGACGTGCCCAACGCTCTATCCCGAGTGCCCGTCTGATCGTCAACCCAACATAAACACATTACCTTCACAACGATTTTTCTCGTCGTTGTGAAAAAATGCTCTTGTGGGTTGAATTCACCAATGTTTCTTTAATGTTTCTTTTAATGGATGTTTTATTCTTTTGCGACTAAAAAGTGGTATTTTTGTCGAGATTCCCGTATTTAAGTAAATTTATCTTCTATTATTTCTGCTATTGGCATTAATGTGGCTAAATTTACGAAAGGGGGATTATTTTCGCGAGGGTGAATTGAAAATTATCACGTAAATTTATTTTAAGAAATGAAAAAACATATTCCCAATGCGTTTACCATGATGAATCTCTTTTCGGGGTGCATTGCTCTTACAATGGCTTTTTCCGAAAATTTTTTGGGTGTAGTGATTTGGGTGTTGATTGCGGCTGTGTTTGATTTTTTCGACGGTTTTGCCGCACGCCTTTTGGGGGTGTCTTCACCTCTCGGCAAAGAACTCGATTCGTTGGCAGACGTGGTGAGTTTTGGTGTTGCTCCCGCTTCGGCCGTGTTTGTTTTGTTACGCAATTTTTCGGCTTACCCTCTTTGTTTGGTGGATCTTTCGCTTTATCTTCCTTTCACGGCTTATCTAATCCCGGTTTTTTCGGCATTGCGCCTCGGAAAATTTAATTTGGATGAAAAACAGACTTCCTCTTTTCTCGGATTGCCTACTCCTGCCAATGCATTGTTTTGGATAAGTTATTGTTATGGTGTTCGAAACATTGCCCCTGCGAACGATGCTTTGTTTTATTTAACCTTGGGATTCATTATTGTTTTGTCATTGTTGATGGTTTCCAATATTCCCATGTTTTCCTTCAAAATTGCCGCATTAAAATTCAAAGGAAACGAGAAACAGATTTTGCTTGTTGTTCTTATGATTGTCTTTATTGCCTTGTGGGGTATTTTTGGCATTGCAATCGGCATTTTGGCGTATATCGTTATTTCTTTGATTGCAAATATGGTGTAACTTGTTTGTCGGTTACATTGCAACATGCATGCTTGCCTATCTTTTACCAAACAATTGGTTTATTTCCGGTAATACGTATCACTGTTTCATAAGTATAGGCTTTTTGCTGTTTTATATACAAAGATTATGTTAAAAATTCATCATTGTATAAAGATATATATTAAATAAGAAGCAATATTCGGAAAAAAATGTGATATTTGTTCTTAGTAATGTTTAGTTTTCCATGAGGTTGGTTTGAAGAAAAGCTGTTTCAGCTATTGAATTTCAGGGTGTTGAAAAATGTGCAAATATTTCATATTAATATAAATATATCTATTTGAATGTTCGGTAGTTTTTTCACAGAAGGAAAAATAAATAAGGATTTTCAAATATTATACAACGGGCGAAATGAAAAACATAAACGACGAAGAACGATTTATTTTTCAACGGATGGTAGAAGGCGATAAGGGAGCTTTTCGTTTCTTTTTCGAAAAATACTATACCGATCTGTGCAACTTCGTCAATATCTATTTGAACGATCCGATAACGACTGAAGATATTGTTCAGGATATTTATGTTTATTTCTGGAACAAAAAGGAAAATATCCGTATTGAAACTTCCGTAAAATCGTATTTACTGAAAGCATCGAAAAATAAAAGTTTGAATTATTTGCGCGACAAAAAAGCCCGTTTGGTTATTCAAAATAAATTGGCTGAAGAATCTGAAACATCGTATGAAATCCCTGTAATATCGGAAGACAATCATCGGCTACAAGAAATTATAAAGAAAGCGGTTGAAAGTTTGCCCGAAAAATGTCGTGAAATCTATATCCTGAGTAAAGAAAAAAAACTCACTTATAATGAGATTTCCAACGAATTAGGTATTTCGGTGAAGACAGTAGAAAACCAAATGGGTAATGCTTTAAAAAAAATGCGTGAATTTTTGAGACCTTACCATGATGAACTTTTTATTCTTTTTCTAATAGCTATTTTCTTTTAATATACTTAGATCATTATCGATTATTCGTTTCGAAATTTTCAATAATTGAGTTAAATACAAAAAAATTTCAAATTTATTTAGGGGTACTTGCCGAGTTACGTGCCTTATATATAAAGACGATTAAAATAATGAATCGAAACATACCGTGGGATATCATCGCAAAAAATTTAAAGGGGAAAACAAATCCGGAAGAACTCGATGAGTTGAACGCATGGTTGGATGAAGATGAAACCAACCAAAAAGTGTTTAACGAAATTTCTCGTGTTTATGAATCGACTTCTTCGATTCCTTCCTATTTTGAGCCTGATAAAAAGAAAGCATGGATATCTATCAATAAACGGATAAAGGATACAACCGGATTTAAGCATTTCGTTTCGAGATTTCACTATGTCGCGGCTATTCTTGTGATTGTATTGCTGAGCGTTACTTTTTTCAAGTTTTATGCTTCTCACCTCAATGAGTTGAGCAGGCAATATACCGAAATCATTGCGCCGGCAGGACAAAAAACCAAAGTTGTGTTACCCGACGGTTCGACGGTTTGGCTCAATTCCGGATCTGTCCTTAAATATAATGGAACTTTTAATGTAAAGGATCGTGAAGTACTATTGGTTGAAGGCGAAGCTTTTTTTGATGTATCCAAAAACAAATCGAAACGATTTAGGGTCAACATTGGGAATCTTTTCGTTGATGTACATGGGACGGCGTTCAATGTAAAAAACTACATGGAGGACAATACACAGGAGATAACCGTTAGTGAAGGGAGGGTTGCGATAACCGATAACAAAAAGGAATTGGGCTTGTTAACCCGTGGAGACCGGGCTGTATTGGACAAAAAGGCACAACGGCTTTCTTTTGGGAAAGGGGATCCAGAAGCGATAAGTTCGTGGATAAACGACGAATTGAAATTCGATAATACGCCGCTAAGTGAAGTTGTGAAATATTTGGAGCGGTGGTATGGGGTGAATATTGAGGTTGAGCCGTCATCTGTTTTGGAAAAGCATCATTATACTTTCCGGATAAAAACGGAATCGCTGACCGAAATCCTCGAAAAGATGAAAATTATCACACCCATTGCTTATGAGATTGATGGGAAAGAGGTGAAAATCAAATATATTCACTAAAATCATTGGCTTATGGGAAAAATAAAATCGGGAAAACAAAAAAAATACAGACTTTCTTGCCGGAAAGCCTGTATCGTTGATAAAAAAAGTAATTAACATGTTTCATTGCAGTCATCTTTTTCAAGAACAAATTGCCGTTTGTATTTTAAAAAAGGAAGAACTGCACAAAATTAACCACAAAATTAACATTGCAAAGGTATGAAAAAAAACGAAAGAAGAAAGGGAGGCCATGCTTTTTCTCCCTTATGTAAAGTTTTGCTGGCTTTTATTCTCATCAGTGGAGTGGGGGTTTTAAGCAGTAAAGCAGACGATAGCCATGCTCAAGACACACGATTGACTTTTTCGGTGAAAAACGCTACCGTGAAAAGCGTGTTGGACTGCATTGAAAAAAGCACGGGTTTTTCGTTCATGTACGAAAACAATGTGATGGATTTGAATTCGAAAGTGGATTTCGAAGCGAAAAATGAAAGTGTTGAAAGCGTCCTGAACCGCTTGCTGAGTGATGAAGTTACATATCGCATAGTCGGGAAACACATTCTGTTGTTCCGTAGCGAAAAACAACCTGCTGCGAAAGTAATGGATGTCGTTGACGTTCAGCAGCAGCAACGTACGGTTACCGGAAAAGTAACCGATCAAAACGGTGAACCGTTGCCGGGTGCAACCGTAATGGTAAAAGGCACCACGCAAGGAACAATCACCGATGCCGAGGGCAACTATTCGTTAAGCAACGTTCCCGACGACGCCACATTGGTCTTTTCCTTTGTAGGGATGGAAACCCAAGAAATTAACGTTGACAACCGCACCAGAATCAATGTCATCCTGCAGGAAGAAGCCATCGCATTGGAAGAAGTCGTAGCTATTGGATATGGTACGATGAGAAGAGAAGAAGTCACGAGTTCAATAGTTTCTGTGAAATCTGAAGACTTTGTAAAAGGAGCAGTAAGTGACGCTGCTCAATTAATAAAAGGTAAAGTACCCGGATTGGCTATCACCACTCATTCAGGTGATCCAACAGCAGTTTCTGCTATTATGCTCAGAGGAAATTCATCTTTATTAGGTTCTTATACTCCACTTGTTATAATTGATGGAGTTCCTGGAAGCTTATCTTCTGTACCTCCTGAAGATATAGAATCTATTGACGTTTTAAAAGATGGATCTGCTGCGGCAATATACGGGACAAGAGGAACCAATGGCGTTATTATTGTAACTACAAAATCCAGTAAATTTAATCAAAAACCAACTATTGAATATTCCGGCTATTTATCGACTTCGAATATAAAGAAAAAATTGGATTTTTTAGATGCCGATGAACTTCGTCAAAAATGGGATGAAGGTTATTTTTTCACAGGCGCAAATTTAAAAGATTTTGGGTCTTCTACAGATTGGTTGGGTGAGATAACCAGAACTCCTTTTAGTCATGTACATAATATTATTTTTAAGGGAGGAAGTCAAAATACAAGTTTAACTGCCTCTATTAATTATAGAAACCATGAGGGTATTTTTATCCAATCAGACAATCAAAGATATGCAGGAAGATTTAATATTTCACATTCAATGTTTGATAATAAGTTTACTAATATGGAAGTGATAGCGAGCGAACAAAAATATTGGACAGGCGGAGACGGCTATAGTTTTAATGGTTATATTTACAGACAAGCTATTATCAGAAATCCTACAGAACCAATAAAAAATGAAGATGGGAGTTGGTTTGAACGTGATGTGTATTTTTATGATAATCCTGTAGCTTATCTAAAAGAAACTATTGGTGAAAACAGATATAGGAATTTACGTTTTACTGCAAATTTCACTTACCAACCAACAGAGAGCTTTAATATAAAAGGTTTGTATACTAGAAAAGGGAATTCGAATATTCGAGGTTATTATGAAACTAAAGATCATGTATCTACGACAAAATATGGATCAAATGGTTATGCTTCAAGAGGGACTGATGATTATATAGGGAATTTTGTCGAACTCACAGCAAATTATCAGAAAGACACAAACAATCATAGATTCACTGTTTTAGGCGGCTACAGTTATGAAGATAATACTTCGGAAGGTTTTTGGGTCAGAAATAAATATTTTCCTACTGATGCATATACTTATAACAATATAGGAATGGGCGACGCTCTTCGTAAAGGAGAAGCGGGAATGAGTTCTAGTAAATCTTCTGATAAATTGATCGCATTGTTCTCTCGGGTTACCTATTCATATAAAGATAAATATTTATTGATGGCGAGTATTCGTAGAGAAGGTTCCTCTCGGTTTGGGGAAAATCATAAGTGGGGTAATTTCCCTGGTTTTTCTCTTGGTTGGAGGATAAATGAAGAAAGTTTTATGGAACCTTTTAAATGGATTGATAATCTCAAGTTGCGAGCAGGATTTGGTGTTACAGGGATAAATGTGGCATCTTCTTATAATTCTCTTAGTAGTCTAAGTTATAGTGATTATTTCTTATATAATGGAGAATGGGTTAGAAAATTGGTTCCTTCTCGAAATGCAAATCCTGATTTACGTTGGGAAAAAAAAGAAGAATTTAATATAGGATTAGATTTTGATTTATTTAATAATCGTTTTGGAGGTTCTATTGATATATATAACAGACTCACTAAAGATGCTTTATGGAATTATAATGTACCAACACCTCCTTATTTGTATGGCACAATTATGGCTAATGTTGGTAAAATAAGGAATCGGGGATTTGAGACACTGTTGAAATTCATCCCATTTCGAAATAACAATTTTAATTGGCAAGCCGATATTACATATTCAACTAACAAAAATAAACTTGTATCTCTTACAAGTGATAAGTTTCAAACAACCAATGATTATTTTTATGAAGGTTATACAGGGGAACCAATCCAAATTGAAACTCATCGTGTTAAGATAGGTGGGCCTATTGGTGAATTTTATGGATTGAAAAGTGTTGATATAACTGATGATGGTATTTGGATTATTGAAAAACCGGATGGTTCTCGTATTCCGGCAACAGAGTCTTCAACAGATGATCGGCAAGTATTGGGGAATGGTATTCCAAAACACTATCTTAGTTTTAATAATCACTTTGTCTATAGAAATTGGGATTTAAGTATAAATATGAGAGGTGCATTTGGCTTTCAGATTCTCAATTTTTCAAGAATGTTTTATGAAAATCCTACTATTGGCTATAATATGCTTGATGCAGCTTTTGATAAGGTGTATGGAAAAGCTGTCCTAAGTGATGTGCAACGTTATGTGAGTTATTACGTAGAGGATGGGGATTATTGGAAAATTGACAATATAACTTTAGGGTATACTTTTCCTTTAAAAAATAAGTATATCAATAATTTGCGCATCTATACGTCGGGCTTAAACTTATTTACATTTACAGGATATAAAGGGATTGATCCAGAAGTGCAACAAACAGGTTTGTCTCCAGGGAATGATGATCGCGATAAATATCCTACAACTCGTACTTTTACTTTTGGTGTTAATGTAACATTTTAATTATAAATATTATGAAAACATATAGAAGGGCTATTTTCTTTTTCCTTTTTTCTTTTATGTTATTTATGACAAGTTGTTTTGACTTGAGTGAAGAGGTTTTTTCAGAGGTGACTGAAAAAAATTTTACTGCAACTGAAGATGATGTTGTATCTTTAATAGCTTCAGGTTATACACCATTAAGGTTTATTATGGATTGGCAAGGCTTGTTTGATCTTCAAGAAGAGTCGGCGGATATTATTGTTACACCTACAAGACCAAATGGTTGGGATGATGGCGGTACATACAAACGTATGCATTTTCATACGTGGAATAATTTACAATGGCAACCACGGAACACATGGCTTACGTCTTTTGAAGCAATTAATAACATTAACCGGGTTTTGATGCAGGTCACATCTAATTCTTTGCCTTTAACGGAAAAACAGATCATAGAAACAGAATCGGAATTAAGAGCATTAAGAGCACTTTGGTATTCAATTCTTTGTGATACACATGGAAATGTCCCTATTATCACTACTTATTCTGATGAAATTCCAGAACAAAAAACGAGGTCTGAAGTTTATAAATTTGTTATTGAGGAACTTTTACAAACTATTCCAAATTTACCAGTAAATGTGGATCAAAGCACTTATGGACGAATTACAAAGTGGGCAGCGTATCATCTTTTGGCAAGAATGTATTTAAACGCGGAAATTTATAAAGGGAGTAATGAGTGGAATAAATGTATTAGTGCTTGTGATACTATTATTAATAGTGGATTATTTGAATTAGAAGATAATTATTCGGATGTTTTTAAGGTAAATAATCAAAATTCAAAAGAGATTATTTTCGCTGTGCCTTATGATGAAATATATGCAACAAATTGGTCTCAACATATGAAACAACTTTGTCCAGATCATAGATATGTGTTTAATATGGAAGCACAACCATGGGGTGGTTCAAGTGCTAATCCACAGTTTATCAATAGTTATTCAATAGGGGATAAGCGATTTGATGCTACATGGTTATATGGCGACCAGTTAAATGCAAAAGATGGAAGTGTGGTTATGACTTTGATAAATAAAATGCCGAGTATTTATTATTGTGAATTTGAGGAAGGTTACAGGGTTGGTAAGTATGAAATAAAGTTAGGATGTAAAGGTTCGATGAGTAATGATGTTCCTTATTTCAGGTATGCTGATGTTTTGCTTATGAAGGCTGAATGTTTATTGCGTACTGATAGAGCTGAGGAAGCAGCAGCGATAGTTACTGAAGTTAGAAAAAGATGTTTTGATAGTCTTCAGGATGCTATGGTTACAGGAAATGAGTTGATGGGAAATACAACTATTCAATACGGCACATTAGACATTCATGGTAATATTGATGATCCAGGTAATCAGATGCCTGTTCAATACGGCCGTTTCTTAGATGAATTAGGATGGGAATTTGCTGCGGAGTTTAGAAGGAGAACTGATTTAATACGATTTGGTGTTTACCAAACAAAAAATTGGTATAATCACACACCTAAAGGTGATCATACTATTTTGTTTCCTATAGGGGAACCGGAATTAAATACCAATCCAAACTTATTTCAGAATCCTGGATATTGATTTTTATTATTTTCTTGAAAATTGCCTTTTATTTATTTTTTAATGTTATTTTAATGAAAAAAATATCCGCTTGTTTTTTTTTATTATATTTTTCTTTCCTGTTTTCTAAGGAAAGTATTTTTGCTAATACAATTCGTGTTTTTAATGAAAATCAAAGGTGTTTAAATTTAACTCCAATTTTTAATATTACCCTTCATGGATCTTCCCAAACAGCAACGACGTTATCTCCTTTTTCCGATCCGGAGTTTAATTTTACCACAGGAGAATGGTTTGAAGAGCGTAAAGGTGACGGTTATTATCAATTGGGAGATATTACTTTTCGTACAAAATTTGAAGGTGAAAAAGAGTGGAAAAGCTATTCGACAGCTGCAATGAGGTTGCCGATAGAACCGTTGAAAGATTTGAAAGAAAATGTTTTAGCCGCTGCTGATTTGGGTAATACTTTACCTGAGGATGTACCATTGGAAGTTAAACGTTATTGGGAAAAAAGTGATGACAAACTCGTATTGCGTTTCGAATTGAAAAATAAAAGAGATAAAAATGTAGAAATCGGAGCTTTGGGCATTCCCTTGATTTTCAATAATATTTTTCACAATAAACATTTAGACAGAGTACATAAGGAAAATGTTTTTTTCGATCCTTATATAGGAATGGATGCCGGTTATCTTCAGGTAGTACGTTTGAGCGGGGAGGGTCCGGTACTTTTGGTACTTCCTCATGAGAAAACGCCGTTTGAGGCTTACCGTCCTTTACTTGATGATCCCATGCCGCGGGGAATTACTTTTGAAGGGTTTCATGAATGGATGGTTCATAGCAAAGCTTATGCCGAAAACGAATGGATATCTGCCGAGCAATGGAATAAACCTACTTCAAAGATCCTTTTCCCCGGCGAAATTTATAGTGTTGGAATTGAATTTGTCTTGGTTGAAAATGTACACAATATCGAGAAGACTCTCGTTGATTATAATCGTCCTCTTGTTATGGGGATACCCGGTTATGTTTTGCCTCAGGATGTCGAAGGTAAATTATTTCTCAAATATAGTGAAAGAGTAAAAACGATTCATGCGGAACCTGCAGGATCTTTATCGATTGAAGAAGATGAAAGTACTCCTAATGGCTGGATCACTTACCGGATAAAAGGGCAAAAGTGGGGAAGATCTCGTTTATCGATTATATATGATGACGGGATCATACAAACGATTCACTATAAAGTGATAAAGCCGGAGTCCGATGTTGTTGCAGACAATGGACGTTTTCTCACTTCCGAACAATGGTTTGATGACTTTGACGATCCCTTTAAACGGGCGCCATCCGTGATAACTTATGATTGTGAAAAAAAAGAACAGGTAACACAGGATGGTCGTGTATGGATTGCCGGACTCAGTGATGAAGGAGGTGCAGGGAGTTGGCTTAATGCCATTATGAAACAACTGATTCAACCTGATCCTTATGAGGTGAAAAAAATGGAGGATTTTGTGAATCAGACTTTATGGGGCGGAATACAATATAGTAAGGGTAATTGGAAATACGGTGTTCGTAAAAGTTTGTTCTATTATGAGCCGGACAGTATGCCTAAGGGTACTTACAGAGAAGATATAAATTATAACACGTGGTCGGCATGGAGAAAAAAGGAGGCTGAATCTGTTGGACGATCTTATAATTATCCTCATGTTACTGCAGCTTACTGGGTATTATATCGGTTGGCACGCAATTACAAAGGGTTAGCAACTCAACGTTCTTGGGAATGGTATTTGGGGCAAGCTTTTCAAACGGTTATGGCAATGATAAAATATGCTCCATATTATGCTCAGTTTGGACAAATGGAAGGTACTGTTTTTCTTCTGGTTCTTGAAGATTTGCAAAGGGAAGAATGGACTGATGAGGCACAAAAGCTAGAGATCGCAATGAGGGAACGGGCTGAACATTGGAGTTCTTTAAATTATCCGTTTGGTAGTGAAATGCCGTGGGATTCAACAGGACAAGAAGAGGTATACATGTGGTCGAAATATTTTGGATTTGATAAAAAAGCAGAGGTTACGTTAAAAGCTATTTTGGCATATATGCCTACAATTCCTCATTGGGGGTATAATGGTTGTGCACGTCGGTATTGGGATTTTCTATATGCCGGGAAATTATCGCGAATAGAGCGTCAAATTCATCATTACGGATCGGCTTTGAATGCGATACCTGTTTTGCATGCTTTTAAAGAAATGCCGGATGATTTTTACCTTCTCCGTGTGGGTTATGGTGGTTTAATGGGTGCTCTTTCCAATATTACGCAAGAAGGTTTTGCTCCATGTGCTTTTCATTCTTATCCTTCTACTCTATGTATTGATGGTATATCGGGAGATTATGGGCCGGGTTTTTTTGGATATGCAGTGAATACGGCTTCTTTTTTGGTACATCATAATGAGTTTGGATGGCTTGCTTTCGGAGGAAATATTATCCGTGAAAGCGATTGGATTACGATGGAAGTGACTACTGCTGCGCGTTCGCGTATCTTTATTGCAGCTGAAGGAATAGAATTGGTATTAGATGCCGGTAAATTCAGATCGGTTTCCTATCATCCTCAAACCGGAAAAATTCGTATTGTGCTTGAGCCTGCAAATGAGTTCACCCCACAAGCTTTGTTGCGGATTACGCCTTATCCTGATGGGGATTTAAAAAAGTACGTTCCAAAAGGTTTTTCAAAAAATAATCGTGACCTCTATGAGATACCGCTTATTACGAAAGAGAAAATAGTAGAAATCCAAAGCAAATAGTTTTAATTTTTAAATTTCGCTAATTGGGATATATTTTAAAATTTTTAATAAATAAACAGGAATATGAAAAAGAAAGTAATTATTATTTATGTTTTATTTTTCAGCGGTATTATGCTGTTTTACTCTTGTCAGAAGTCTGCTGAAAAGAAGAATTATGTAAAAACAGATGGTCCTGAGATCGTACCATTCAGGGCTTTACAGTTCGATCTTGAAAATGTAAAATTAAAAGAAGGGCCTTTTTTAAAGGCTATGAAGCTCAATGAAAAAATTCTTTTGAATTATGAGCCTGATCGTTTTCTTGCCAATTTTCGCATAGAAGCAGGGTTAAAACCGAAAGCCGAACACTATGGAGGGTGGGAATCGGAATCATTGACAGGTCATAGTTTGGGACATTATTTATCGGCATGTTCCATGATGTATAAGACAACCGATAATAAAGAGTTTCTTAATCGGGTCAATTATATTGTGGCTGAATTGGATACTATTCAAAAGGCCAATGGCGGCAGATATATTGGCGCCTTCAAAGATGGGAAAAAAATTTTCGAGGAGGAAATAGCCAAAGGCGATATTCGTTCTGCAGGATTTGATCTTAATGGCATTTGGGCCCCCATTTATACACAGCATAAGATAATGATGGGATTGATAGATGCCTACAAACTGTGTGGAAATAAAAAGGCGTTGCAGATAAATAAAAATTTTGCTGATTGGCTTGGATCCATTGTTCAAAATCTTACACATGAACAAGTGCAAAAAATGCTTCATTGCGAACATGGTGGGATTAATGAGGCGTATGCAGAATTATATGCGGTTACAGGTGAAGAGAAATACCTCGATCTTTCACGAGTGTTTCATCATGAAGCTGTTTTGGAACCTCTTTCAAAAGGAATCGATATTTTGCCCGGCCTACATGTTAATACACAAATTCCCAAAGTTATTGGATTGGCACGGCGTTATGAATTAACGGCAGATAGTGTTGATCGAAAAACTGCTGAATTTTTTTGGGACAGGGTGGTGCATCATCACTCTTACGTAACAGGAGGTGTGGGCGATCATGAATATTTTGGTCCCCCTGATACTCTGAGTAACAGGCTTAGCAGTAATACTACGGAAACGTGTTGTGTTTATAATATGCTTAAACTTTCTAATCATCTTTTTAAATGGGAAGGAGAACCACAAGTGGCCGATTATTACGAGCGTGCGCTTTTTAATCATATACTCTCCTCTCAACATCCTGAAACAGGGCATGTTATTTATAACTTATCGTTGGAAATGGGAGGATATAAAGCTTACCAAAATCCTTTTGTCTTTACCTGTTGTGTAGGAACGGGGATGGAAAATCATGCAAAATATCCTTGGTTTATTTATTATCACAACGACAATGAACTATTTGTAAGTCAGTTTATTGCCTCTGAACTATCTTGGGAAGAAAAAGGATTGAAACTTGTCCAAGAAACGCGTTATCCGGAAGAACAACATACTTCATTTATTTTTGAATGCAAAGAACCGGTTGACTTGACGTTGCGAATTCGTTATCCTTATTGGGCTGAAAAGGAGATTGCCGTTAAAGTAAATGGAAAGAAAATTAAGGTATCGAAGTCACCGGAAAGTTTTGTTGCTATTAATCGGATATGGAAATCCGGAGACAAAGTTGAAGTTGAATTTCCTTTCTCATTGCGATTGGAGCCTATGCCGGACAACAAGGACAGAGTTGCTTTAATGTATGGCCCGTTGGTTCTTGCAGGTCAATTGGGATCTGTTGATGATCCAAATGCTTCCGATCCTTTGTATGTGCCGGTATTGATGTCAAATGATCGCAATCCGGAGAATTGGATGACTATGATTTCGGATAGTCCAAATACTTTTAAAACGGAAGGTGTCGGACGCCCTCGCGATATAGTTTTTAAACCGTTTTATCAAACGCACGATTGTCGTTATTCTGTTTATTTCGATATATTTGATGAAAAGAAATGGGCAGAATTTCAAGAGGAGTATAAGTCTAAACAGGAAGAGAAAAAACAATTGGAAGCGCGTACTATAGATTTTTTTCAGCCGGGAGAAATGCAGCCGGAGAGAGATCATAATTTCAAAAGCGAAAAATGTTGGGTGGGGGAATTCCGGCGTCGCAAGTATCGTGAAGTTGATCGTGGCGGTTGGATGTCTTGCGAAATGAAGGTTAAAGAAGGTAGTCCAATACAACTGGCTGTTGAATATTGGGGAGGTTATCCGGGTTCCAGAACTTTTGATATTCTGGTTAATGGTCGTTTGATAGCCACCGAAAATATTTCCAATGCACGATCGGGCGAATTTTACACTAAAATATATGATCTGCCTGATGATTTGGATATTTCAGGGGAAACAATCACGGTTAAATTTGTTCCAAAAGATAATCATAGAGCAGGCCCCATATTTGGTATTAGGACATTGAAAAAATAATAGAGATCAGGGTATTGTATTGTTTTAAAAGAATATGTATTGAAAAGGCGATTTGAGTTTACTTTGAATTATTTTTTGGATTTAAAAGTATGATGCAATGAAACGTTTGGTTTTTCTTCATTTTTTTTTTCTTTGTAGTTTTAACAAGTGGAGCACAATTAACACAAAAAGATTATCAACGCGCAGATTCAGTTTCCGAGTTTCAACGTATGATATTACATGATGTGCTTGATTTGCAATGGATTGAAAACACTCATGTATTGTGGTACAAAACAAGAACTTTGGATGAAGGGATTAAATTTTATTTGATAGATGCCGACAAACAAGACAGGCGGGATGCTTTTGATCATGATCGACTGGCATATTGTATTGAACAGAGAGTGAAAATAAAGGTTTCGAAAGATAATTTGCCTCTTCGAAATCTAAGATTTTCCAATGATTTATCGAATCTGACCTTTGAACAAAAAGATACTTTGTGGAGGTGTCATTTATCTGATGATTATCGATTGGAAGCACTTCATCCGGTAGAGAAAAGAATGCGCCGTTCGTATTGGGGAAAGATACGCAATGAATTGGGAAATAGGCCTGTAATATCGCCGGATGGTAAGACAGAAGCATTTATCAGGGATTATAATGTTTTTGTTCGTGATCTTAAAAATCAGATGACCACTCAATTAAGTTTTGATGGTTCGGCCGGGGATTATTATTCGTCTTTCATTGTATGGTCGCCCGATTCCCGCTATCTTACTACAAATAAAGTTCGACCGAATGAAAAACGATACATTCATTTTGTAGAATCTGCACCTGCCGATCAACTTCAACCCCGGCTGCACAAGCTGGAATATCTCAAACCCGGTGATGCTCTTCCTATTTATCGGCCTTCTTTGTTTGATGTTGAAAAAGGTATTCAAATAAACGTCGATACTCGTCCTTTTGAGAATCAATACAGCATTTCTCATGTAAAGTGGGATTCCGACAGTCAGGCATTCACTTTTGAATTTAACCAACGCGGGCATCAAGTTTATCAGGTAGTGAGGGTAGAAGCTCAAACAGGAGAAATACAAATTATTGTTGATGAACGAAGCGATACTTTTATTGATTATAGCGGGAAGCATTTTCGTTACGATGTGGAAAATACCGGTGAAATAATATGGGCTTCCGAACGTGATGGATGGAATCATCTTTATTTAATAGACGGTGAAACGGGGAAAATTAAAAATCAAATAACTAAAGGGAATTGGGTAGTCAGGGGTGTTGAACACATTGATGAGCAGAATCGGATTATTATTTTCAAAGGAAGTGGTCGGAACAAGGACGAAGATCCTTATTTTGTCCATTATTATCGAGTAGGTTTTGATGGTAAGGGGTTGATTGATTTAACTCCGGAAAAGAGAAATCACGAGGCTAAATTTTCCGGCGATTATAGCTATTTTATCGATACATATTCTACGGTAAATATTCCGCCGGTCTCGGTTTTACGCAATGCTGCAGATGGGGCTCGGCTAATGACACTTGAAGAAGCCGATATTTCGTTGCTGGAGAAACACGGTTGGATAGCTCCCGAGCCTTTCGTAGCCAAAGGGAGGGATGGTAAAACAGATATTTGGGGTAATATTTATCGGCCCACGACTTTTGATCCGACCCGATCTTATCCGATAATCGAATACATTTATGCCGGGCCCCAAAGTTCTTTCGTACAAAAGAATTTCAATGCATATGTGCCGCCCTTTAGTGGTTTGGCCGAACTGGGATTTATTATCGTGCAAATCGATGGGATGGGAACTTCCAATCGGAGCAAGGCTTTTCATGATGTTTGTTACCGGAACTTGAAAGATGCCGGTTTTCCTGATCGTATTCGTTGGATAAAAGCTGCCGCTGAACAATATTCTTATATGGATACTACCCGAGTTGGGATTTTCGGTTCATCGGCCGGAGGACAAAATGCGATGGCAGGTGTTCTTTTTCATCCCGATTTTTATGATGCAGCCGTAGCGTCTTGTGGTTGTCATGATAATCGTATGGATAAAATGTGGTGGAACGAGCAATGGATGGGGTATCCCATAGGACCCCACTATGCCGCTTCTTCCAATGTGGAAAATGCACATCTTTTGCAGGGAGATCTTTTGTTGATTGTGGGAGAGATTGACGATAATGTGGATCCCGCTTCAACTATGCAAGTGGCGAATGCTTTGATAAAGGCGGGGAAAGAATTTGAGTTGGTGGTTTTGCCCGGCGTAGGTCATACACTGGGAGGAGCTTATGGAGAAAGGAAGCGAAGAGATTTCTTTGTTCGGACGCTGCTTCACGAATCTACTCCCCTTTGGAATGAATAAATAAAAATTTGAGTTGAATTGTAATCGCATTGTTCTTGACTGCTCTTGTTCGTGTGGTGATGTGGGAGATAAATTTGGGGTTCGACTGCAAATATACGTCAGACGCCGTGAAAGCAGGAAAGTATACCGAGTAGTACAAGCGCTATTTAGGACTGGAATAATTATATAGAGAATACGCTTCAAATTTGGAGAACGAAACACATCATTAATATTTGAAATCAATTACGAAAAATCGTGTTTCGATTGGATTTGTTTGTTTACCGGTATGAATGATTAATTTTAATGATTTATATATTTTCAACATCCTTAATATTAATAGTGAGTTTTTTAGTTTTAATAACTTTAGTAATGAAAACGATTCAAATTTACCTAATTGGTTTTATAATTCTTATTGCCGCAATCTCTTGTCAGCATGATAAACAAGATAGTTTTAATAAGAATTTAGCGGTAGTTGCTATATCTTCTTCCTTTCCCAGTGGTCCGTGGTTAGATGGTTTAAATGATGGTAATGCATCAATTGATTCCTTACGATGGCATCCTAAAACGCCTCGGAATGGATCCCCGCTTCAATGGGTACAATATGAATGGGAACAACCCATCACAACTTCCGAAATGGCTATATATTTATGGAATTACCATAATACACTTCCTTTACCTAATACATATTGGATTAAGTATTGGGATGGTCATGATTTTGTTACGATAAAAAAAATCGCTATTTCAGATATGATTGAAAATCAAATGAATGTAGTTAATTTTGATGAAATAAAGACTACCAAACTAAGGATAGAAGTGGATACAGCTTTGTTGTTCCCTGCCAATATTTTAGAATGGGAGGTGTACCAGGCTTCGGGTTCGCCGGATTACCCACCTGTAGTACTGGCAGGTGTAGACAGAGATGTAATAATTGATGGTAAAACTTATCTGACAGGGAGAGTAAAATCGGTCACACCTGTAGATAAGATAGAATGGAGTAAAGAATTTGGGCCAGGTAAAGTAGTATTTGAAGATAGTGAATCAGTTGAAACTACAGCTCGTTTTAGTAAGGAAGGTGACTATATTTTGAAACTAACTGTGAAAGAAGGCAAACTTAAATCTTCTTCTGAACTGAAAGTGAAAGTACATTTGTCTCCTCCACACAAACCAATTGAAAGTGTGTATACTACGCCTTATAAAATTAATAATCTTTTATGGAATGATCGGATTAAAGCAATAATTGTGAACTGGATTCCACATTGTATTGACCAGATCAATCGTATAGATTTGGAAATAGGACAAGGAGGAATAGATAACTTTGTTGAGGCGGCAAAGGCATTACAAGGTAAACCACACGAGAAACATCGTGGCTATGTTTTTTCTAATGCTTGGGTTCATCAAACTGTTGAGTCAATATGTCTGGCATTGATGGTGGATCCGCAAGGTGACAAAGAAATTATTGATGCACAGGGAAAAATGAAAGTCACCTTAGAAGATTGGATACCAAAAATTCTTGCCGCCCAAGAACCAGATGGATACTTGCATACTGCTTATACCCTTCGTGATACTATGCGATGGAAAGAAAGGTGGTCTCCCATGAATAGAGACACGCATGAAGGTTATGTAATGGGGTATTTTATAGAATCAGCAATCAATCATTATATTTTAACTAAAGGACAAGACAAACGTCTTTACAATGCTGCTAAAAAAGTGGCTAATTGTTGGTTAGCTAATATCGGGTCATCAAAAAAAGTATGGTATGATGGTCATCAAGAAATGGAGCAAGCGCTTATACGCTTAGGACGGTTTGTGAATGATATAGAAGGGAACGGTAGAGGTGATGATTACATTAAGTTGGCAAAATTTCTATTAGATAATCGAGGTGGTGGGAATGAATATGATCAGAGCCACTTACCGGTTCAAAAACAATATGAGGCTGTAGGACATGCAGTGCGAGCGATTTATTGTTATTCAGGTATGGCAGATGTTGCTATTGAAACCCGTGATGTTGATTACCAAAGTGCTGTTATGTCTTTATGGAACAATATAGTAAATAAAAAATACTATGTTACCGGTGGCATTGGTAGTGGTGAAACTTCGGAAGGATTCGGTCCGAATTATTCCCTCCCTAATAGGGCATATTGTGAATCATGTTCGAGTTGTGGTCTCATTTTCTTTCAACATAAAATGAATCTTATTTACCATGATGCAAAATATGCAGATCTTTTTGAAGAAACCCTCTATAATGCATTGTTAGGATCATTAGATTTAGGTGGTGAAAATTATTATTACACCAATTCGCTAATTCAAGATAATGTACGTTATCCTTGGCATGTATGTCCATGTTGTGTGGGTAATATTCCCCGAACTTTACTTATGATTCCTACTTGGACTTATGCTAAGAGTGATGATGGTTTGTTTGTAAATCTTTTTGTTGGAAGTACTGTCAATATAGAGAATGTTGCCAACGTTGATTTGGGAATAATTCAGGAAACAGATTATCCATGGAGCAATAATGTGTCTATTACTATAAATCCATCAAAACCAAAAGAATTTACGCTTTATCTTAGAATACCTGATCGAACAACGAGTAGACTCTATAAATCGAATCCTGAGGTTAACGGTTATATATCAATCACATTAAATAATAAACCCATAAAACCAGTCATTGAGAAGGGATATGCAGTCATAAAACACAGATGGGAAAAAGGAGATAAGATAAATTTACAATTTCCAATGAAAATTCAAGTTATTACTGCTGATGAAAAGATTGAATCAGATCGGGATAAAGTAGCATTGCGTTATGGTCCGCTTGTTTATGTAGTAGAAACAGCTGATCAAACTAATATTGACAAAATTATTGATACAGATCACTTTTTCCCACAATGGCGAAAAGATTTGTTGAATGGAATAATAACTATCAATGGAAAATGGGTTGATGGAGCACCTTTGATAGCCATTCCTTATTATGCACGATTCAATAGGATTGACGAATCTAATGAAAATAATCCAGAAAGATCAGTGGTTTGGATTAATAATTAAGTAATTTTTCTTAAAAAACCAATTGATCTCGTTTTATTTTCCTCCGAAAGTAAATACTACCGGAATGGCAGTAGGGGCTTTGATGGGTGTTTTGCCAACCATCACTTTTGGCTTGAGCTTAACCACGACTTTTGTTTCATCGGGCGAGATGCCCAAAAACGAATTCAATACATTGGCAACCCGTTGTTGAGAGTATCGATCCATCAGATTTTTGAGATCTACGTTTATGCTCAAAGGCAAAACGGTGGTTTGTTGGGGCTCGATACGGATAGGGATGTCTATGTTCCCTGTTATGAATTTCAAATCGTTGATTTCGACAGCATAATCAAGGGCATTTAGGAAGGCCGGGGTCTGATTGGGGTTTTTCACGTTTATTTTTAATTTCATGTTTAACGGAATGGTCTGTAGATTGCCACCACCCGCTAAAATGGTGGCAATGGCAGCCATGTTGGCTAACGACATACCCGAA
>Ga0265294_10003638_pt1 | contig 19606 bp, 14 predicted proteins | sample MunlanPumphouse3_FD_192504 | JGI IMG/M metagenome (GOLD analysis project Ga0265294, IMG submission 192504) | Groundwater microbial communities from a municipal landfill in Southern Ontario, Canada - Pumphouse #3 | ecosystem: Environmental > Aquatic > Deep subsurface > Groundwater | place...
TGTCGGGATGGCTGTAGAGGAGTATCCGAACTGCATTTTCACTGAGTATCTAAAAGACAGTTCATCTTTCAGAAAATTATATTTTTGAACGATTTCCCACCCAAGTGCATCGATAAATAAATAAACTGGAATTTCTTTCATTATTATTAGGGTTTGTTTTTTTTATAATTTTCATAAATTTGCGTCATTGCTGCTATAATAGCAAAAATGAGAACAAGCTCATAAAAATTTGTTTTTTGTTTTAGTGCCCATTCTAGAGTGGATTGTCCAAAAGTGGCGATGAGGCCTGCAAAGAGTCCGATAGGCATGTACGAAGTAGGTGTGTTTTTATACCTCCTGATGTTAAGGGCATTTTGAACGAAGTAATATCCAAACCAAAGAATAAGTGAGGTGAAACCTATCCATCCGCATTCAGCAGCAACAAGTAAATAAATAGTTTCCACAATTCCATCTTTGAAATCCTCATCTTCTACTGGCCGCAGCCCCTCAGCATAAGTATATGGAGGATTTACTTTGACACCCCAATTGTTAAGACCAATTCCCCAAAACTTGTCATTAGCCATCCGTACAGCTATTTTTGCAAGTCTAACTCTCGTTTCGCCGGAGCGCTCTGATGCCCTTTCAAACCGCTCTGCAACCATAGGGGCCGCTTTGGCAGAACCTACAATGGCTAACACCAAAAAGAGAGTAATAGTCTGTATTTTTCGGCTTGTAATTTTTGAGGCCATTGAAAAAGAAGTGACAATAGCAGCAGCTATGGGAAAAAAGAATATTGCTCCACGAGACAGTGCAAAAATTACATTAATAGAACATAACATGTATATAGTAAAATAAAAACAAAATATTTTTTTATTAGATTTTTTATTTAATAAAATAGATAAAAAAATTGGTGCTATTAAGTTAACAAACATTGAACTCGAATTTCTGTGCGGAAACAGACCGGAAGGTTGATAATATCCTAATATATATTTTTGCTCCAGCATCATTAAAAAATTTATTGAAATAATAGTAAAAAAAGATATTTTGATTATATCAAAACTTTTGTTGAAAAAAATATAATTATATACAGTTATAAAAAATAAATAAATAAAAAACATCTTTTGAATTTCAAAACCTGAATAATTCAAATTTGAAGAATTAAACGAAGATATAAAAGAAATGACAAAATAAATTATATAAAAAATAGAACCTTTAGGAAAAATTATAACTTTTTTTCTTTTTAAATAAATTGAAAATATAAGTGAAATAGAAATTACATCGGTTAGTGTAATCTCAAAACCTCTAGAAGTTCCTCTGTAAAAAGGATCTGGAAAAAAATTGATTCCTGCTGCCTCGTTAAATGGCATCGTAAACAGCATAATAAATACTCCAATTTTTTGTGCCTTTTCACTCGAATACCAAACCAATGTTAAAAAGGGGATACTCGAAAAAAAGAATGCGAAAAATATGACATGCTTGACTTCCAAATTAAAATTCAACTATTTGCTGTTAAACCAGTAAACCGGGGATGAGGCAGCGTTGATGAGCTGGGCTGTTGGCAACAGCTTTCGGATAAACACATTGTATTCGCTGATGGAGTCTTTTGGGATATATATAATGTCTTCAGATGCCACTTTGAAGTTTCTGCCCCTCCCAGAGAACAAGTCATCAATATCCACTTTGTAGACCTTCAATTCAGCTCCGGTATTCGCCCCCTTGGGTCTGCGAAGAATAAGAGCAGTGCCCCAATGTTCATCTTTCAAGCCGCCTGCTTGAGCAATTGTATCAACTACCGTCATGTCAGGAGTCCAGTTAAGCTGGCGAGGGGAATTTACTTCACCCATTACAAGAACTCGAGAAGAATCTCTTCTAGCGATATAGATGACATCACCGGGGCGAACCGCAATGTTATGAAGAGGATTCCCTTTGTATATGGCTTCCGTAAAGTTTATGGGGAGTATTTTCCCATCTCGTATCATGTAGGAACTGGGTATATCTGCCAACTCAACTTCTTTTCCATCCAAAAGACCTGTGTGGAAGCCTCCGCCCAATGCTATAAATTCAGTCAACCGAGTATCATCTCTTACTGAAATAACACCTGTATTTTTAACGGCTCCAATTAGTGTTGCTTGTTTCCCTCGTATATTCGCGGGAATCAGAGCAACACGAGGATACCTGATATATTTTTCGAAAGCTTTAGTTACAAGGTCAGTTGCTTCGATCAGGGTTAGCCCCTTTACAAAAAGTGGGCCAACGAGGTTTAATACCAGATAACCATCTGCAGTGACTGTCGAAGTAGAGGCCCCAAGGGTGTCACTAACATCATCCTCGCCGTAAACTTTGACTCTAAACATATCGCCTCCCTGTATTGTGTAAGGAGGATAGGGGGTATTTGCTATTTCTTCCAATTGCTTCCGGATTTCTTCCGGGTCAGTGGTGGAAACATCTACACCAGATTCATCATATTCTGGCGGATACTCCAAACTATCTTTGTCAATGCCATGCTGGCAGGAACAAAAGAGTGATGTAGAAACTAAAGAAATAAATAATAAAATAATATATCTAAGCATGTTATCCTCCATAGTAAGGATTAGGCACGTCGGTAAGAAGCCCTGCAATTTTCACATCAGAAGTTTCTTTCATTTGTTTAATGTGTTCTTGCAGTACTGTTTTCTTAATAGAATCGAAGGGTGCCGATAAAATAATTCTTTCGGAAAGTTGAGCGACTTGTGAGCTTAATAGTTCTGTGCTTTCCTCAGACTCGACCTCAATAACGACGAGGTCGTAACTAGAGCAAAGTGCCTCAATATCGAACCTGAGAAGATCCATTTCAGCTGAATCCAAGCTTAGGTTGTTTTGAAAGCAAAAAAACCCTTCATCCGAAACTTTAATAACACTGATAAGGTTTTTAGCGAGACTGTCATCCTTTAGAGGTTTGTATGAGGCGGGAATTCCGCCTTTTGTTGCAGGAATACATTTTAGACGAAAGGTCTTTTGTCCGCTGATCATTGCTATATCCAGTATTTCTGTGATATCTGCTTCTAATGAATCGGATGGCATAAACTTTAAAAAGCCAACACGTTTGTGTTCTTGCAGGAAAATCTTTAAATTTTGCAATATTTTTTGGAGTGTTGATTTTTTAGATTCTCCTATAGCCTCATTTGGGAGAGGTAATTCCCCAAGCGGGGTTACATCCAAGGCTGACTCATACTCTGATGAAGATACTAGTTTGAGTTTCAATATCTTAGAGGCTGCGATCAAAATGGAGAAAAGAAGGCTTAGGAATATGCCCACACCAACGATTTTGAATTTTGCCTGTCCCATATTGGAGACACTAGGAATTTTAGCTCGTTCAAAAATCGAAACATCCGGAACGGCCGAACTCATAAGAAACTCCAAATCACTGATGCTATCCATGACCTTTTGAGATCCTGATCTTAACTGCTCCTCACGTTGCTGCAACTGTTCGAAGGCGACAGCCCGATTCATTATGTCTTGTATTTCATCTTCTTTAGAAACTTGATTCGTCTCATATTGCGCAATTAAGACCTCAGTCGTTTTGCGTTCAATATCCAATGCTGTCAACTGGTTTTGCAAAGTTGCATAGACCGGATTCTTTCTTAATACAACAACATCTGCTATCTGATTAGAGCCCGCCGCCTGGTTTTTTTCTAAAATATCAATTTCATCAAGCAAAATTTTTACTTTAGGATTCTCGGGTGTGTATCTTTTAAGGAGATTTTCCAGTTCGTTCTTTTTGCCAGTTAGCCCCAGAGAGCGAGTGTTGTCTATTCTTTTTTCTCCTTCCTCCATTTCAGGAGTTTGTTCGAGAAGCGATTTGATTGAGTTGATGCTGATATCAAGGCTGTGGAGCTTGATGAGAAGGTCTTCTTTTTTTGAAATAAAAGAAGAAATGTCTTCATTCTTTTTTAGGAGTTCTATGTCCGGCGATATAACAGAGTTCGATGTGTAAAGCCTTTTTTTCTCAAATTGAAGGGAGGATAACTCCTTTGTGATGTTTGTAAGTTGAAGGCTTCGTTCTTGCAGAATAGCTCGAATTTTGCTGCTTTGCTGTCTGACGTACTCAGCAATTCCCTCCTCGGCCATTTCGTTTGCAATTGCTGCAGCCGTTTCCGGGGTTCCTGCAGAGGCTTTTATAGAGATGATCCAACTTCGCTCCCTCTCTCTGGATACGAGAACGTTTTTGAAGAGCTCAGGGGAGAACGCATACTGTGGTGAATTTCGAAGACGGTCACCGACGCGTCCTTGTACATCCCTAGAAGCGAAGAACTGCATAACTGTTGCAGTATCCATTTGCTGGTAGTAGTTGGGAAGCCTATTAGATCGTTCTTGATGGAGGACTTTGGCCTCAGCCGTCCAAGCCGTCTTAGAGTTTACAGAGCGCGATTTTTCAAGCCCCCATATAGCGAGGAGGGAGAGAAAAAAGAAGATTAAAATCCAGCGCCACTTTGAAGCGACATAAAGAAGGAGGCTGCGAGGGTCAAAGCGAAACACTTCCAAATTGAAAGGCAACCTTCCCTCATCTTCCGGCGGGGTATTTCCCCCAAAACTCAAGCCATTATCTACCGCCATACGTACTTTCCAAAGTATAAATTAAACCGAATCACTATCCAATATAATTCCACATTTTTCTATAAGTATTCTCATGCTCATCAGAAAGAGGGGCAGAGCCTTGGAGAAGGCTCATGAGCACAAGAATAAAACAAAAATACATGTTGTTAGCAAGGGTAGATTCAATATTTAGAAAACTAAATTTTTTTCTGAGTTGAAAAATAATCAGGTATTCTTTCAATCTTCTCAAGAGTGATTTCTGTTCTGACGAACAAAGAAAGCCCTCTAGAGTGCGAGCAGTCTCGATGGAGAGCTCAACTGTTTCTTGAAGTTTTCTCATTTGACTCTCTCTATCTTGTAATATTGAGGGTGTTTTTTTAAAACGTACTGCTTCTGCATACAGTGACTTCAGTTTAGCCCATTTCTCAGTTTTCTCAACATGAAGTTCATCAAGAGACTGAAGTCTATCCTGAACTTTTAAGGCATATTTCCCGCGGAATAGTAAAAGGGCATCTCCGCAGGCCAAAACAGCTTTATTAATGTTGCGGGCAATAAAATCATAATCTTCATAAAATAGGTCGCTTTTGCGAAGGAGCCTCTGTTTTGCGAGTAAAAGCCCCGACATACGGTTTACGAGGAGTTTAGCTGTTTCAGAAGGGGGCATAACAGGGGAAATTGGAGAAAAGTATCTCTGAAATTCCTCTGCGTCTCCGATTAATAGTGTCGGGGATAAAATCATTTCTCTCCAGACCATGATATGAGAGCGACTTTTTACGTATTTAGCATTCTTAGCTTTACTGAAATCTACATTAATACCCAACTTTTTTTCCCATTTTTCTGAAACGTGCTTGAAAAATTGGTTAAGCTGGTTGTTTTTCCAAGGGAGCCGGGTGTTTGAAATCACAAAAAAATCCAAATCGTTATAGAGGGCGGCTTCTCCATTCTCTTTTATCAGGATACCCCCTTCTCCACGGCCATAACCGCCACCCAAAACGAGATATTTTAAGTGTCTAAAAGAGGCATCAAACCTCGCTTCTTCTGCAATATCTGCGAGGGTAGAGTCCATTAATATTTCAATCTGGGTGTTATAGGTAAATGTATACTTAGACTTCATCAGATTTGGTTCCACGAAAGATTTTCCCAAGAAACGTTCGTAAAATGAGCAAAATATCTGATTTAAGGGTCCGATTGTGCCTATAAAACAGATCGTCAACTATGCTCTCAGTCGTGCTAGTTTTTATAGCTCCGATGGAGTCAGAATAAGTCAGAGCTCCGGGTCTATAATCTTTATATTCCTGTAACAGATTTTCCTGAGTTTCCACATCCCAAAGAGTATCACCAATAAGGTTAATCCTTCCCAGCATTGCATGCCATAACGGGTTGAACTTATCTAATGATAATTTAAAAAACCAGGTGTTTTTGTTAGTGTCGTCCTTTTCGTAAGAGGGGATGGGGTGTGAAGAAATTCTCCCAGTGGCCATCTTGTAGCTAATCATTTTTTTCTTGGGATATCCAATCAGTAAAAATAAAAGCATGAATGGAGTGATACAAAAAATGAAAGTTGCAGCAAACAAACTGGTGATGCACTGCCTGGCCCACTGGCTGACAAGATTTCCTTCCAACTTTGAGGAAAAAGAGCTATCAGCAAAACTGACCATGAAGCCGGCAATGGGGTCAATAATATTATTTCGATATATGATTTTCTTGTCGAGAACTAGGTCTGCCCCGACATAAGTTTTATCCAATACAATCGAATTTGATATTGTAGAGCGGCTGTCAATGATGCACGTGTCGCCAACAATAGCATCAGGTCCAAGCTGGGCTCTATCTTTGACTTGTACGTCATCACCCACGACAAAAGGAGGTATGAGCTTAGAGAGTCGTGGAACAACATTGTTCATCCCCATAAACACCCTGGACTCGGCTTTATACCCTTTCATGAGGAGCTGTTCAGTGAATTTGGAGAGTAAGAGCATATTGAGATTGAAAAATCTTAGGATAGAATTGAGTTCAATTTCCTCGAAACAAGGGAGTTTAACAGTTTCTAGGGAATTTTGTATGCTGATTCTGTTTGTTGGAAAAGAGTGAGGGTAGAAATCAATAGGAGGTTTTTTCTTGTTATAAAATGGAAAAAAGAATCCGTTAAAAAACAGAAAATGAGATTGTGACGAAAATCTAGAGTTTCGACGAAGAATTTCTTTTAATTTACTCGGTTGACATCCTATCCCGTTCGTGATCGTTACTCCCCATTTGGATCCATCAGATAAAAAATTTAAAAGATCACTATTAAAATTCTCTTGAACAACGAGAATTTCTGTAACTTTACTGAGATAGCAAAAGTCTATGTAAAACTCAATGAGGGGCTTGCTTAAAAAAGGGATCATATAGGGGTTTAAGCCCGGGAAATACTCATTGAGCCATGAGTATGGAGGTTGGCTAAGATTGAGTATGGCACGCATTTGCGGTTAATAAGCGCCTCGTCCAGTCAGGACAGCTGGTATAGTTTTGAGGAGAATGACAATGTCTCGAAAAAAACCTCGGTTTTTTATGTACTCTTCGTCTAAACTAACCTGTTGCTTAAAAGGAATATTGCTTCTGCCGGCAATTTGCCAAATACAAGTAATGCCGGGTGTAATGTGAAGGCGTTTCCTATCTTCAAGAGTATATTCTTTAACCTCATCGGGCAAGGGAGGTCGCGGGCCCACCAAGCTCATACTCCCTTCAAGTACATTAAAAAATTGAGGGAGTTCATCAATGGAGTATTTGCGAATGAACTTGCCGACTAAAGTGATTCGAGGGTCTTCTTTCATTTTAAAGATGACTCCATCTTTACTTTCATTTTGAAGGAGAATTTTTTGTTTATCTACTTCGGCCGTTTTTCTCATGGAGCGAAATTTATAAAAAATAAAATGGCGGCCATTTTTGCCGACACGAGTTTGTTTAAAGATGATAGGACCTTCTGATCCTATTTTTATAGCAATCGCGACGGAAATCATCAGGGGTGAAAGAAGAATTAACGCTATTAAAGAGAAAGAAATATCCATCGCCCGTTTGAGGGCATAAGCAAGCCAAACAGTAGCATCCCAAAAAAATGCCTTTAGATTACGCTGGAAACTTGTCTTTGCATTACGAGCCTCTATAGACTTTATAATATCTTCTTTATTAATAGCCATATTTTTAATATAACTAGTTAAAATGTCATTCAAGCATTGAAAAGAGTTCCTTTATTTTTACCGATAGGATTTTGCACGAATTGCAGTCATGGTTTTTAGCTGCCATTTCCATTTGCAGCGCGACTTCAGACATTTCTTGATGGCCGCTATTCATTGCACATCCCTTCACTGTGTGGGCGGTCCTAGTTAGCTCTTCAAAATTCGCACTATCCATGAGAGTATCGAATTTCCCCATATTTTCAGCTAAAGTTGCAATGAAAGAATTGTAGAGTTCCAGAGCATCTTCGCCCTCTATACCAAAAGATTGGCTCAGATAATTTAAAATTTGAGTTTTCATTTGTAAGCAATTGTAAATGTTGTTTCATTTAATGCGTCCGCATAACGATTCCGGCATATGGACGATGTGATTTTCTTCAAAAGGAAAAGACCTCTGCCCGAAAACTCAAGTTTTCTATTCTGTTGATCAGCTTGATGGTCATCGGCCTGAGACCCCGGGTGCATATCCCATGCTTTACCCCTATCAAAAATCGATAGTAAAATATCCTCCTCCCTCAGCTCAATGCTAATAAAAATAATGGGGCGCATAGCACTTCGATTTTCAAGTCCGTGAATAAGTACATTATTCAGGAACTCTGAAAACGTGATTTCCACTTTAGCAGAGAGAGAGTCGTCCCCAGTTTGTTCCAATATCTGCTTGTGAGCAATTTGGACAAAATCATCTATGGCTTTTATCGAAGGGCTAACACTGTAAAAGAAAGTCTTAGGGGTTAAAATTTTCCGAGAGATAGCTGAAATGGAAATATCATCTTTTACAACGTTGTAGCCAAGTTTGAAAAAAACGTCTGCAATTCTAAAATTAGTAGATGGAGTCAGACCTTCTTTAGCTACAGATGCGATGAATTCGTGGAGGAGCTCATCCCCAGCGGTTTCGCCATGTTTGTTTTGAATATCGTTCAATCCGTCTGTGTATGCAAAAATGATGGAATCTTCTGGGAAAGAAATAACTTGCGTATCGGCTTCAGTGTATACAGTTCCTGGCACAAGGCCCAAAGGGATACCTCCTTTTTCTTTGCAAGAGGCCTGTTCGATGAGCCCTTGCGAAGGGCTGAAGATAATAAAATCCGGATGCCCCGCTGTTTGATAGGAAATCATATGTTTATTGAAATCAATAACACCTACCAAACAAGTCATATAGTGGTCTGTCGATATGTCTTCCAGGAACGTTTGTAAATGGTTGAGCAAATGATGTGGTTCTATTTTATCTCTGGAGGACTTTCGTATAAAATTAGATATGGAAATTTCAACAGCTGACATGCAAAGGGCAGAGCGGATGCCGTGTCCTGAAATATCACCCACAACCTTCAAAAATAAACCGTCCGCGATTTTAAAAATATTCACAATATCGCCGGTAATTTTCATGTAGGGATAATAATAGTGAGCAGAGGCCGTGTCGTTTTCATAGCTATACCAGTGAGGAAGCATAAACTTTTGAATTTCGCCGGCCAGAGAAATATCCTTCTCCATTTCGGCGAAATAGTTTTTTTCCTCTTTATTCGCCTGCATTTCAGAAACAATGCTGGAAACAGTAGTTTCCAACTGCTCCTTACTAAAACCTTTGCTTTGATAATATGTATTCTTATCGTTTGAAATTTCTTTTAGAAGTGTTCCTTCGGCGTCATCGACTTTGGCCGTCAGCATGATGATTGGAATATCAGGATTTTCAATCCTGATTAGCGAGCGTAGCTCCATCCCACTGATTCCAGGCATCATGATATCCAAAATGAGTAGATCATAATGGTCTTTTTTAAAGAGAGCCATTGCTTCCATGGCATTAGCGCAAGCCACTACCTGGTAAGTGGGCTCAGGTAGGCATACTTTGACCACCTTTCGCATGAAGCTGTCGTCATCAACAGCTAATATTTTAATTGAACTTTCTCTTTCCATGTCGATCTCCACCAGTACCGTAGTATCAAAGTCTTTCTTCCTGCAAGAACATGTAATCCAAAAAGCTTTTTTTGTCAAACAATATCAGCAGAATCAAAGAACGATTCCGCCCCTCAAAACGAGAGGGTTTTTTTGATATGGTTTTTGAGCATGATGGTTCGTTGTTGGCTCCTTAATGCGGAAGGATAAGGAGTTGCAATTGCTGTATTATCCTTCAAAAAGTCGAGAAGTGAAATATATGAATATTAAAAGAAGGGGGAAAGGTTTGGAAAAGCTAAGAAAGATCAAACCCCATGGTTTCGAGGGCATCCTTGAGTACAGATGGGGAGTGACCAGTGACCAGATAGAGTGCAGCCATACGCACAGCCAAGCCATTGGTCACTTGGTCCAAGATGACAGAACGACCGCAATCGGCGACTTCACTATCAATTTCCACCCCGCGATTGATCGGTCCTGGGTGCATGATTGTTGCGTCAGGCTTCATCAAACGCACTCTCTCCTGGGTTAAGCCAAAAAAAGAGGTGTACTCACCAAGGCTTGGGAAAGCAGATTTGCGCTGGCGTTCGTGCTGGATCCGTAAAAGGTTGACAAAGTCAGCTTCGGCAATCGCGTCTTCAACTTTGTGGGAGACTTTGCACCCCATTTTTTCAAAGCTCATAGGAACCAGAGTGGGAGGTCCGCAGAGAGTAACAAGAGCTCCCATCTTGGTTAAAAGCCAGATATTAGAGCGAGCTACACGGCTGTAGAGGATATCCCCTAATATGGTAACCCGAACACCCTTAAATGAGCCTTTTTTGTCTAAAATGGTTAATGCATCCAAAAAGCCTTGAGTAGGATGCTCATGGGCACCATCGCCTCCGTTAAGGACCGCGGAGCGAACTCTTTCGGCAACGAACTGAGGGGCACCGGATGCGCTATGGCGCATCACAAGTACGTCGGTTTGTAAAGCTTGCAAGTTCAGGACAGTGTCTTTCAAGGTTTCGCCCTTCTTGAGAGAAGAGCTCTCCGCAGAAAGGTTTACAACAGTCGCTCCTAAATGCTTTGCCGCTAACTCAAAACTGGTCCTGGTGCGTGTGGAGGGTTCAACGAAAAAATTGGCTACGGTGTAGCCTTGAAGAAGAGGAGCGTGCTTTCTGGGAGAGAGGCAGACTTTTTTGAAATGCTGAGCGCAATTTAAAAGGGTCTGGATCTCAGAGGGAGAGAGACTTTCAATATCTATGAGATCTTTGCGAGTCCAGTCCATTTGCTGTTAATTAAAAGGGGATGCGCAGTCGGAGAGTTTAATACTGAGGGGATGGAGCGTTATTGAGACGGATTTTGGGGCAAGCCTTCCTTTTGGGAGCTTTGGCTTTGGAGTCTTTTTTTCATTCGGGCCTCCAGCCACTTAGTGCGATATTTAATACGCCAATCAGTCAAAGCACGTTCGAAGCCAATGTCGTACCCTGCTTTTTCAGACTCGATCCATTTGTGGCGCATAATCTCCTCTTTTTCAGCCTGGAACTCCTTATACAGCTCAGAGCTTTGAACGTGAAAGTAATTGCTGTCTTCTGGTTCTGCGAAACTGTTATCTCTCAGTGTTGATAGCATAAAAACATCCCTTCCGCAGTAGTCGCTGCTGTCGACAACTGCACACTGCTATACTACGCTGCAAACGATAGAAAATTCAACTATTAATATCGGAAAAATTCCTTTTCAGAACCCATACCGTTAAGAACGAAGTACTATTGCCAATCTATTAACGGGTGGAGCGGTTCTGGTTGATGCTCTATATCTGGGTGAAAATCCACACGCAACAGGCCCTGTTGGCATTTGTTCATGTGTATAACCATTTTTTTAAAATCTTTATTTTCGCTGTTCTTGCTTTTAGGGAATTGTTGTCCGGGCAGATAAGATGCCGGAAGTACTTCAAACTTACAATCGTCTGCCCCAATTAAGTCCACGTACATTTTCTTTTGATTGAGAGTCAGCGTTGCCTGGCGACCCGAACTCGATATTTCAATGTTTGCTTTGGTGTGCAAAGACCACCAGACCGTTGAGGCGGCTTTGGTTTTAAAATCATCTTCCACGGAGATAACTCGTTGAGTACGATCCAGCCGAATTCCGCGGCTGTATTGCTGCACATCGCGAGAATAGCAATCGGTCAGGTCAGTGACGAAAGCGCTCTGAGTCGGAGTCGAGAATTTTTTTGTGATGAATGCTTTCCCCTTAGGGTTTTGGTCAGGGCGGGTATCAGGGTTAAAGACCAAAGCATTTTTGCCTTCCGCTCGCATTCGATAAAAATGCCAACGTCCCGCATCGACCTGAGAGGCCGGCTTATCCATATAGTAAGGGGCGTTTTGTTTAAAATAACCCGGATAAGTGTAGTTATCTCCACCCAGGCAGCCATATGCCCAGACTTCTCCTAAGGCCTGAATTTCGAATGACCCGGCGTCAAGGTGTCCATGATTTGCTGAGTTGTCCCCTCCGTGCATTGCAATGTAGAGAGCTTTTGGATCTTCATGTTTCTCTAAAAGTGAAGATATTTCTAATCCATAAAGATGGTTATCAAGCGGGATAGAAATGATTTTGTTTTGTCCCTGTTTTACCAACTGAGGATCATAACAAAGAGCGTCAAACCAGTTCATCCGCCCGCCTGAATCTTTTAATAGATCATACTGACATCGGGCTAAAAGAGGGTCTTGAAAATGCTTAGCGAACCAGAAAAAGGTCAGGCTTTTGCTTTTTTTAATAGGATCGTCGCCCACGTTAATTGTGGTTACAGGTCCCGTAACCATGAAGGGAAAGTACCCCGCTTTTTTTAGGCCGGGGGTCTCTCCCAAGTCATATGTGGTCCCCAGAATACGTTGAACTCCTTCTAACGAGTAGAGAGTGGATGTTAATCCATAATGCCAATAGCTAATACCTTCTTCGCTTTGTCCATCTGGCTCAAACTCCGCTAAGTAATAGGGGAGTCCCTGCAATGCAAAAGCGGCCAGATTGCACATTTTTTGAGGGTCCTGTTCCATGAAAGTCAAGGCGGCGAGGGCTAAGTTTCCGTTACAAATACCATTCCAGTTGTTATTTGTACGCGCCCACCACTGGCGCCTGACGGTTCCATCAAATTGAGCTGTTGCCGGGGTGAGTGCATACTTGGAGGCGGTTTGGTAGATAAAATCTTTCTGTTCGGTGCTCAGGTGGTCATAAAGTCCATCATAAACCAAGGCTGCACAAAAAACACCCATGGCGGGGTCCAGAAAGTGCCGATCTTTGTAGGGGTGTTGAGTTTCAATACCCCAGTCTGGGTAAGTGCAGAGATTTTCATAAGCTTCAAAAGCCCGTTTTGCGTATTTTTCTTCACCTGTAACCCACCAAGCAATCACCAATGGCGGAATGATACCGGAGGTAGTATGAGTTCCCGATACTCGCAGATTGGCACCATCCAAGCTGCCATCAGGCAGAGCTCTTGTCAGAGCCCAGTCGGCAGATGCCTTGAGCGACTCCCATGTCGGGAGCATAAGAGAGTCTTCCTCCTGAATCAGAGTTTTTATCCGCTCAATGTCCTCTTTCGTAGCGATCATTCGAGGGTGAATATTTTTGAATCCATTTGAGTTAAAGTCGTTGGAAACTGTCTGATCTGTAATTTCCCGGAATTTCAGGGCTGCCTTCATTTCCTGCACAGCTTTAATTTCGGCAGGGGATTGGGCTCTGGCAAGGAATACGCATGCCAGTAATATAATAACAATTGATAGGGTTTTGCTTTGCATATTATCCTCTTTTCTGACTTGGGGTGAAAACGTAAAATCCAAGCCTCTTTCGAGACTGTTGTACCATTCTTTAGTTTACAGCACGATAAAATCTTTTTTCTTCATTCGCAATGGGTACGGAATAGGGGCTGTTTACCATGAGTTCGGTCCAAGATAAAAGATCAGTACTGGTTTCCAATTTTCCTGTAAAACTCAAGTCTAGAGAATTTGCATTTATTGACCAGGTGAGGGTCGCTTCCTGTGGCTCTTCCGGGTATGGGTCGCTGGTGCGCATGTTTGCCTTCATGTTTTCGCCAGAGAGAGTGAGGTTGAAAATTCGAGGCTGAGAAAGCATAGTGCCTTCAAAAACTAGATTAGAACGAGATTTACCAATATCATAATAGGGCAAGGCATAGCCGCCTGAACTGGAAGTTACGGTGTAGTAAAAACTTCCCTCAAGATAAACAACAATATCAGCAACACCCTCACCGAGATCGTAGACTTTGTTATTATTCAGATCATCATAAACAATGCCGGTAACGTAAGGAGATAGGGATGCACCACTGCTGGCAAAATCAATTGTCGCGATGAGTGAGGGCGTTTCGGGTGTAAAGTAATCGAAATTTCCCGAGATGAGCCCGATGCCGATTTCCTCAAAAATGGGGTCCAATATGTTGTCGCGGAAAGAAAACGATTGTCGAAAGAAGCCCTCATAGAGATTTTGAGCATCCAAAGCTGGGTCATTCAGTGGACTGAATAGCCCCATACTTTCGCTGCATGTCCAACCAAAATTGTCTACAAAAGGATAACCGGCATCAGCCATTCTCTGTGCGGGTGTAGTCCCGTTTTCTCCTGTAAAGCTCCACTGATGCTCTTCCAGAAGCCAAGTGCTATGTCCTCCGGCAGATTGGAGAAGAGCATTGTTAAAAGCCAAGGGTGGAATCGGACTCCCATTTGTACTGCCGGCTGGTAATTCAGTGGTTGGGTCTATACCCAGGCGAAGAGCTTCATCAACAGGATTGTTGCGTGCACAATTGATTAACTCAAGCATGTATTGTTCCTGAGCAGTGGGCTGACCGTGGCTATAATAAAATCCGACAGAAGGAGGGATAACAGTCAGGGCGGCATCCTCAAAAATGTAATTGTGGAAAGGGTCAAGGGAGCCCAGAGAGATTCTGATAGGATAGACACCCACACCGCTTTCCAAGTCAGCGGTTGTTTCCAAAGATGGAGTTCCCGGAGGGATGTAGTTGTTGGGCGAACTTTGTTCGTTGGTAATGCTGTAAGTCAGGTCTGGATTTTCAACTCCTACGGAGCGGGTTATTGCATGAGCAACCACTCTATAGTTGAGTGGTAAAGGAGTCAGCCTGGCCTCCTGGCTGAGCACTTGACCTGCTTCGTTGTAGACTAATACTTGATATACTCCGGCATCAGCGGGGAGAACCTCAAAGATTGTAAAAAAAGAATCGGTCGCCCCTGTTATGGGGTCTCCATTTTTCAGCCATTGGTAGAAGAGAGGTTCCGTTCCGGTAGCAAATGTACTAAAAAAAAGGCTTTCACCGACGGGCACCGCTGAGTCTGAAGGATGAGATATAATGATCGGAACTGTGGGTTCAGTATTATCAGTAATCGTTAATGTTCCATCCTCAAAAATATAGGTGTAAGTGGGGTCCAGAGTTCCTTGGCTGACCAGAATGGGATAAGTTCCAACAGGGCTATCCTGAGTCGCGGTGGTTTCCAAAATGGGAGAGCCTTCGGGATACATGGGAAATCCTTCTTCTGTAGTAATGGTGTAGGAGAGGGGAGGATTGGGCGTGTTATAGGGCCGCGAATGGGAGTCAGCCCACACATAAAGCGTTGGAATATGAATGTTCAATAATGCGATTTGACTAGCTGTTTGGCCGCCGAAGTTTGAAAGTTGTACCCAATATTCTCCGGCATCGGAGGGGGTTACTTCTTCTATCTGATAAGTGGAATTGGTCGCATCTAAAAGGGGAACTGAATCCTTAAACCATTGATAGGAGATGGGGTAAGAACCCGTGGCAAAAACCGAAAATAGTGCACTTTGGCCTATCGCAGCCGACAGGTCGAGCGGCTGTTCAATAATTTGAGGTGGCTCCGGTTCCGGTTCGCCTACGGAGTAATTGAGGTGGATGTTTTCCCCCGTACAATTAACAAAAAAAGTTCGATTTTGGAGTGGAGCTTCGGATTGAAAATAAACTTCGGTATAACCGGTTCCGGTGTAGGGGAGAGCATACCCTCCGGATGTTGTGGTCACGGCATAATAATCTCCGCCAGAAACAGAGACCGAGACACCGGATATGCCTTCTCCCGGACTGTAAAAACCGTCCATATCCAGATCATCATAAACAACTCCAAGAATAAAAGGAGCCTCAGAAGCACCACTGAGCGCAAAGTTTTGAGTCCCCATAAGCGCATTGTAAACGATACTGTTTGGCGGGGTGCCGGTCGTGAAAAGTCCATTTTTTATTCCAATTCCGATTTCATTAACCAGATCGGAGAGAATATTAATTCTATGTCCCGGACTTTTGAAAAGGTTATCGTGCAAAAGCGAGGTGAACGAGTTGATGTCTATAGGATCATTCGTGTTTCCTGAGCCTGCCCAAGCAATGTTTTCCGCAGCCGCATAACTACCAATGAAAGTGTATCCGGAGGCTACCATGCGATCGAAGGGGGCGCTACCATCTACACCCACATGGCTAAAAATGTCGTTATCCAGCATCCACTGACTGTGTGCGCGGGATGAATCGATGAGGAAAGGGTTAAAGGCCAATGGAGGTTTGGGGTTCCCATCCAAGGTTCCTTCGGGTAAGCCTTCGTTGATGTCAATGCCCAGACGGGCCGCTTCTTCCAATGGGTTTTCCCTGGTTCGGTTAATGAGCTCCAACATATACTGCTCTTGCGCGGTAGGGTCGCCGTGACTGTACAAAGATAGGGTTGCTGGAAATACCAGAAAATGATCAGTTGCAGGTTTCGAGGTGCTTTGAAGAGAAACACCTTCCATGGAAAAGGGAACGTCAACCTCTGATTTGATATCTTCAAGCTCTTGCGCTGGTAAGGCGGTTAGCGCCAGCAGCCAACTGAGCAGCACTAGCCCCTTTATGTATTTCTTGTCAGAACTCATTTTGTCTAATTCGTTTTGGCAACATAAGCCGAGCTAAATATAGCACTAGAACTGCATATACAAAAATAGCAGGCTGTCCGTTTACCTTAATGCTGCGTCCTTGCAGCAGTGGGTAATTATAAATTATAGTAAGTGTGGATTTTTGAGAGAAGAAGCTCCGGACTCATATCCGGAAGATTGGAGTCAATTATGGCCCGATGTATCCCTCGCCATGCTGGGTTTTTTTCTGAAAACAACCTTAAAAAGGAGGTTAAATCTTCCCTGATTGGTTTTGAAAGCTGGTTTTCAAAGCGCTCCCCAAGGAGGTAAACAAGTCGAAACACATCATTCCGATGCTTTTTGATTTCCGATTTCCAAACGGTTTTTCCTTCACCTCTGGCCATTTCTAAATCCAGAAAGGCCCTAATCTTGAGTGTGAGTAAAGCTCCAGGGGAGACCAGAGGAAGCCCACTTGAGCTTTGCATACGACATTCTAAAGCTAGACGATAATAATCTTCTTGAAGAAAAAGTGCCGAAAGATTTGGAATATCCCTATCGAATTGAAGTGAAGAGATTCCAACCTCTTTCGGGGGGGTGAAATCAATTTCGGGGTGAGAAAGCAACTCAATTTTTTCAGGGTAGTCAATGTTCTTAGGATGCGAGAAGCGGTAAAAAATCTTTTTTTTGCCGCTTTGCTCGCGAACAGAATAGTTGCCTGATAAGAGGTAATCCCAGAATTTTTTTCCAAAATTCCCATTTTGGGGTGCAGGAATAAGGAATATATCAATGTTTTTCGTGCTCCTAAAAATATAATGAGTCGTTTTAAACCATTCCTGGCAGGCAACCCCGCCCAGAATCACAAAGGAGTCTGTGACTTCTTTGAAGAAATCTTGGAAATTTTCAATTCCTCTTACCATAGATGATCAGAAACTCCGGTTGCCAATTGGGGCACACCTCCGGCAAGTTCCTTTTTTTCGAATACTCAAAGACGTTGTACAATGTACTAGCTTTCGATACTGATGATTTTTTAGAGTTTAAATCCGCCCATAAAGCGGCCCATAAGCGGCACAAGCACGGAAATCGCCTCCCTCGGGATTGTCAGTTCCGAAAGAGTTCCAAGAGGAAGGGCGAAAAACATTTTCAGTGCAAACATTATGCATGAATACAGGGATTCGCAACATAGAGGCCAGAGTTATGAGCTGAGCCCCAATATGTCCGTAGCTCAAGACTCCGTGGTTAGCACCCCAGCAGTTCATCACAGAATAGACATCCTGGAATGGTCCTTTCCCGGTAAGTCTTGGTGCGAACCAATGTGACGGCCAAGTTTTATCAGTGCGGTTTTCAAGTACCTGATAAATTTCTGGCGGCAGGTTTACAAAATGGCCCTCCGCAATCTGCAACACCGGCCCCACGCCTTTGACGATGTTTATGCGGAACATGGTGGTGGGCATATCGGCACGAGTCCCGTAGGTAGAAGAGAATCCACCCCCGCGAAAATATCCAAGACTGCCTGGAGACCATTTAGTGGCATTGAGACAAGATATAGCTTCTTCGGAAGTAATTTCCCAGTAAGGCTTCATGGCTGGTTTGCCATCTTTCTTTTGCAGACCGCACCCATCCAGAGCTGCGGCCCCTGAGTTAATCAGGTGAATGACTCCATTAGAGGCGGCTCCTGTGAGTTCCTTGCCAGTAACGCGTTTGACCGCGTTTGGACTCCAGTAAGTTCTGACATCGGCAAAAATTTGTGCTGTGTCGGTCAGCAAGTGCCCTAGAAGCATACAAGATCCATTCAAAGAATCATTCTCAGTGGCTACCAGATAGGGCTCGCGTATTCCGTTCCAGTCAAACGAAGAGTTTAGTATGGCTTCCAGAAAATCTCCATTGGGAAGATAATCAGTCCACTGCCGCTGGCCTTGAAAACCGGCTAAGATGGCGTTGCGGCCCAGCGCTTCTTCCCCAAAGCCCAGTTCGGCTAACCGCGGGTTGCCCACCATGAGGTCGCGGGCAATGATTGCACACTTGACGCAGAACTCCCATTCCTTGGCTTTTTGTTCTGGAGAATGCGGCTTTTCATTATAGTCTTTACCTTCCTGACAGTATTTTTTCACCCAAGCTAGAGCGGCTTCGAACTCAACGGGATCATAAATATTTTCTTCGATGCGACGGACAAATTCAATCATGTCAACGTTCTCAACTCGCATACCAAAGTACTTTTCAAAAAAGTCATGGTTAATCATGGCGCCTGCAATTCCCATGGCGGTCCCCCCCATAGAGAGGTAGGATTTTCCGCGCATAGTGGTTAGGGCTAATCCCGCTTTGGCAAAAAGGAGGAGTTTGTCTTTTACCTCATCCGGGATAGATTGGTCATTGGCATCCCGGACGTCTTGTCCGTAAATTGTGAAGACCGGCAGACCTTTTTGTGAATGTGCTGCTGCCACTGCTGCTAAAAAAACGGCGCCCGGTCGTTCGGTCCCATTAAATCCCCAGATAGCCTTCGGAGTTAGTGGATCCATATCCATTACTTCCGCGCTATAGCACCAGCAAGGAGAAACAGTAATGCTGACTTCAACGCCCTCACGACGAAATTGATCCTCAGCCAAAGCGGCTTCTGCTACGCCACCAATAGTGGTGTTGGCCACGACACATTCGACAGGTAAACCATTGGAGTGGCGTAAATTTTGCTCCAGCAGTTGAGCCACTGCCTTGGCCATTTCCATGGTCTGAACTTCTAGGGATTCGCGCACTCCGCGGCGACGTCCGTCTATGGCGGGGCGAATACCGATCTTGGGCATGCGGCCAATCAAACGATTGGCGGGTTCATTTAATTTCAACTCGTTCATATTTAAAATGGAAGCCGATATGTTTATGGTGTTTTCGTTTCGTATCGTATTATGCGATACGTCTTACAAACTCTCAGGGCCATACTACACGCCTGTCTTGTGATGCTCAATCTTTTTTTCAAAAGTGTCGTGGATACATCAAAAGTGGAAAAAACTGGATTGATCAAAAGTGGAAAAACTCAGAGGGTTTTAGAAGAGAAGAGGAGGCAAGGGAAAGAGGAATGAGAGGGTTTATTGGATAGGATAGAGAAG
>Ga0265294_10003640_pt1 | contig 19590 bp, 11 predicted proteins | sample MunlanPumphouse3_FD_192504 | JGI IMG/M metagenome (GOLD analysis project Ga0265294, IMG submission 192504) | Groundwater microbial communities from a municipal landfill in Southern Ontario, Canada - Pumphouse #3 | ecosystem: Environmental > Aquatic > Deep subsurface > Groundwater | place...
CTCTGGGCTGCTGCCTCATCCGCTGGAAGTATTGGCCAGATCCACAATAAAAAAGGTGACTAGCAGTCAATTTGACTTTCTAGTCACCTTCATTTTTAGTCCTACGCAATACTACGGCAACTGCGGACCGGAAGGAATCAGATCCCGGGCAGCCTGGGTGTCACAGTATTTATCAAAATTCTTGATGTATTTGGTCGCCAGTGAAACGGCTTTATTTTCCCATTCTTTTGCATCCCGGTAAGTGTCACGGGGATCCAGAATGTCTGACGAAACACCGGGCAATTGTGTGGGAATGGTCAGATTCATTACAGGAATATGCTTGGTGGGTGCTTTATCAATGCTGCCGTCAATAATCGCATCAATAATGGCACGTGTTTCTTTCAGGGAAATACGTTTGCCGGTCCCGTTCCATCCGGTATTCACCAGGTAAGCTTTGGCATCGTGTTCATTCATTTTCTTTACCAGGTTTTTGGCATAGATAGTCGGGTGAACGGTCAGGAAGGCTTCCCCGAAAGCAGCCGAGAAAGAAGGTACGGGTTCGGTAATCCCCAGTTCCGTCCCGGCCAGTTTGGAAGTATATCCGCACAAGAAGTGGTACTGTGCCTGTTTGTCATCCAGGATAGAAACCGGAGGCAATACCCCGTAGGCATCTGCAGAAAGGTAGATTACTTTCTTGGCATGTCCGGCTTTGGTAGGCAGTACGATCTTATTGATAAAGTATATGGGATAGGAAACACGGGTGTTTTCCGTAATGGATCCATCGTTGAAATCAGGTGTCCCGTCAGGCAATACTTTTACGTTTTCCAACAATGCATCCCGGCGGATGGCTCTCCAGATATCCGGTTCCTTTTCCTTGCTCAGGTCTATACATTTAGCGTAGCAGCCGCCTTCAAAGTTGAAAACGCCGTGGTCGTCCCATCCGTGCTCGTCGTCTCCAATCAGGTAGCGTTTGGGATCGGCAGATAAGGTAGTTTTGCCGGTTCCCGAGAGACCAAAGAAAATGGCCACATCTCCTTCTTCGCCCACATTGGCCGAACAGTGCATGGCAGCAATCCCTTTCAACGGCAGGTAATAGTTCATCATAGAGAAAATACCTTTCTTCATTTCACCGCCGTACCAGCTGCCTCCCACTACAGAAAGACGTTCGGTGAGGTTGAATACCACAAACACCTCTGAATGCATCCCCTGCTCTTTCCAATTGGGATTGGTCGCCTTGGAAGCATTGATCATCACGAAATCGGGTTCTCCGTAATTCTCCAGTTCATATTCCGAAGGACGTATGAACATGTTGGTCACAAAATGAGCCTGCCAGGCCACTTCCATGATGAAACGCACTTTCATGCGCGTATCTGCATTGGTACCGCAGAAAGCATCTACCACATACAATTTCTTTGCATCCGAAAGCTGATCCTGTGCAATGGTCTTTAGCGAATTCCACACTTCAGTAGTAACGGGTTTGTTTACAACACCGTCCCACCATATTGTATTCTCAGTAGTTGCATCTTTAACAATAAATTTGTCTTTTGGTGAACGGCCTGTAAAACGGCCAGTTAGCACGTTGACAGCTCCCATATTGGTCAGAACACCTTTTTCAAACCCTTCATTGACAGTGTCCATTTCTGCCTGAAACAATTCTTCGTAAGAAGGGTTGTATACAATCTCCCCTACATTCGTAATTCCATACTTAGATAGATCTAATTTGCTCATAATCAATAAATAAATAATTAATAAAACGGAGTTGATTTCTTTTTAAACCAAGTTGCTAAGATACTCATTTTATTTATCTTTGCAATAATGGGATTATGAACAAAAATCATTCCGAAATATTCCATCAGACCCTGCTCCGTTACTGGGGTTACACTTCGTTCCGTGAAAACCAGGAAGATATAATTGCTTCAATTTACGATGGGACGGATACCCTGGCTCTTTTACCCACCGGGGGAGGGAAATCCATGTGTTTCCAGGTCCCTGCCCTGCTCAAAGATGGCATTTGCATTGTGGTCACCCCGTTGATCGCACTTATGAATGACCAGGTTGAAAAGCTGAAAACGCTGGGTATAAAGGCACTGTGTGTTCACTCCGGAATGAGTTCCTATGAAATTGACATTGCCCTGGACAATGCCGCATACGGATCCTACAAATTTCTCTACTTGTCTCCCGAGCGCCTTGGAACGGAATTGTTCCGGGTCCGGGTACGCAAAATGGAACCTTCCATGTTGGTAGTGGATGAAGCTCATTGCATCTCGCAATGGGGGTACGATTTCCGTCCCTCCTACCTGCGTATTGAAGAATTCAGGGAAATTTTTCCCAATGTGCCCGTTCTGGCTCTCACGGCAACAGCAACACCCCGGGTAGTTGAAGACATCACGGAGAAACTGCGTTTCAAGAGAAGCCACAAAGTATACCAAAGTTCTTTCGAGCGCAGGAACCTGGCATATGTTGTCCGTAAAGCCGAGGATAAAATGGGACAGCTTCTGCGTATTGTGCAGGGAGTAGAAGGCAGCGGCCTGGTTTACGTCCGGGAAAGAAAAAAGGCCGAGGATGTCGCCGAGTTCCTCATTTTTAACGGAGTCAAAGCCGATGCATACCACGCCGGGATGAATTCCCGGCAGAGAGCTGCCAAACAGGATGCCTGGAAGAAGGGCGGGATCCGCGTAATGGTAGCCACAAACGCCTTCGGAATGGGGATAGACAAACCCGATGTCCGCTTTGTCTGTCACTTTGACGTTCCCGATGCGCCCGAGGCGTATTTCCAGGAAGCAGGCCGTGCGGGAAGGGACGGGGAAAAAGCGTATGCCGTGCTGCTTTACAACCCTTCCGATGCCAAACGTCTGAAGCAGATTTATTCGGTATCATTTCCCGATCCGGAACTCATACGGGAAACTTACCAGGATCTGTACTCCTTCCTGGGCCTGGGTTACGGGGAAGGTGCAGAAAAACAATTCGATTTCAAACTGGAAGAATTTGCCCGGCGCAGGAAAAAACATCCCTCTACACTCTGGTATGCCCTTCAAAGCCTGGAACAGGAAGGATACATTTCGCTGACCGATGAAGTGGACAATCCTTCACGCATCATGTTCCGGGTATCCCGGGATGAATTGTACCGTGTACAAATTGCCAACCCGCGCCTGGATACCTTTATTAAATTACTGTTGCGTACTTATACGGGACTATTCAACGGATTCATTTCCATAGACGAGCAATACCTGGCAAATGTCAGCCGTAATGCACCGCGTGTGATAAGCGAATACCTGATCCACTTATCCCGTCTGGGTGTCATTTCCTACATACCCCGGAAAAAATCTCCCCAGATCTTTTTGCACATGCATCGCCTGGAACCCGGGAATGTTTCCCTGAACCCGGTCCGTTTTCTGCAACGTAAAGATGCTTATGCACGGAGGATGGAAGCCATGTTGCAATACGCCGGTTCCGATACTCCCTGCCGCAGCAAGCAGCTGCTGGCCTACTTTGGAGAAGGAACTACCGGTGATTGCGGTATCTGCGACGTCTGCCTGGCACGCAAAGGCCGCGAAAATCCCCGGGAAACCTTCCAAAGGATTTCCGGAAAAATTAGCCAGGCCCTCCGAAAAGGCCCCGTTCAGGTGCAACAACTGGACCTTCTTTTTTCCGAGTCAAAGGAACAGGTTATGGAGGTGCTCCGGGCCATGGCCGAAAGCGGGGAAATACGTATACAGGACGATACCCTCCACTGGAACGGTCATACTACATAATTCAGATATACTTCTTATCTTTACCACATGAACCGAAGTCAGGCCGCAATCCGGGTCAGGGAATTGAAAAATGCTATCAATGAGCATAATAAGAAGTATTACGTACTGAATGCACCCTCCATTTCCGATTTCGAATACGATATGCTTCTGCAGGAACTGACCGCCCTGGAGAAAAAATTTCCGGAACTGATTACGGAAGATTCTCCCACTCAAAACGTTGGCAGTGACATAGCCGCGGAAAGCAGGGCATTCCTCCAGTACCCGCACAAATACCCCATGCTTTCCCTGAGCAACACCTACAGCCGGGAAGCCCTGGCCGAGTTCCACAACCGTATAACCAAAACAACAGACCGGGAAATTGAATACGTCTGCGAACTCAAATTTGACGGAACGGCAATCTGCCTGACCTATAAAAACGGGAAACTATTCAGGGCCCTGACACGCGGGGACGGTACCGTGGGAGATGACGTAACTCGTAACGTGGAACGGATCAAATCCATTCCTGTATTCCTGCCACCGGCTGCTTCCTGTAAAGTTCCCTGGCCCTCAGCATTTGAAATACGCGGGGAAATACTCATGCCTTTCAACAGTTTCAGGGAATTGAACGCTTTGAAAGAAGAACAGCAGGAAACCCCGTTTGCCAATCCGCGCAATGCCGCCGCCGGTACGCTTAAATTACTTTCGGCAGACGAAGTGGAACGTCGCGGCCTGGATTGCTTTCTATACCACCTGATAGCCGATATTCCCGGTGTCGGTACCCATTGGCAGGCTATGGAAGTTGCACTTGAATGGGGTTTCCCCGTATCCAAACACCGTAAATTGTGCCGGGACCTGAACCAGATAAATGAATTCCTTGATCATTGGGATACTGCACGTACCGGTTTAAAAGTAGCAACAGACGGTGTTGTGGTCAAAGTCAATGATTTTTCCCTGCAACGTGCCCTGGGTATGACAGCCAAGAGTCCCCGCTGGGCTACTGCTTATAAATTTAAGGCCCAACAGGCAGCCACAAAGCTGTTGTCTGTAGATTTCCAGGTGGGACGTACGGGTGCTGTTACTCCTGTTGCAAACCTGGAGCCTGTATTGCTTTCAGGAACTACCGTCAAACGAGCCTCCCTGCATAACGCAGACCAGATTGCTTTGCACGATATCCGGTTGGGCGATACGGTATTTGTGGAAAAAGGCGGTGAGATCATCCCCAAAGTGGTAGGTGTAGATTTGGAAGCCAGACCGGAAGGTACTGTTCCTTTCCTCTATATTACACATTGTCCCGAATGCGGAACCCTATTGGAAAGAGATCCGGAAGAAGCAAAGCATTTTTGTCCAAACCGTCTGAACTGTCCACCGCAAATCAAGGGCAGGATAGAACATTTCATGAGCCGTAAAGCCATGAACATACTAGGGGGAGAGGCACTGGTGGAACAATTGTACAACAAAGAGCTGGTCAAAGATCCTTCGGATCTGTACGACCTTACCCCGGATGCCTTAAGATCCCTGGAAAACTGGGGAGACAGATCCACCGATAACTTGTTAAAAAGCATAGACGCTTCGTGCAACGTGCCTTTCCACAGGTTTCTCTACGCCATAGGGATCCCTTATGTGGGAGAGACCACGGCCAAATACCTTGCATCCCATTTCCAATCACTGGACAACCTGCGCAACTCACCGGAAGAAGAACTGACTCAGGCTCCCGAGATCGGGGATAAAATAGCATCATCCATCATCCTATATTTCAATGATCCACAGGTCATCAGCATGCTGGAGAAACTCCGCGCGGCAGGACTGCCATTCAGTCAGGGCACGGACGAAGGGGCGCGTCTGTCAGACAAGCTGCAGGAAAAGCAGCTTGTCATCTCGGGCAATTTTTCCCGTTCACGCGAAGAGATGAAAAAGCTGATCGAATCCCACGGAGGGAAAGTCATCTCGGCAATCTCGGGCCAGACGGATTACCTGCTGGCCGGGGAAAAACCCGGACCGGCCAAATGGCAAAAAGCTACAAAACTCAATATTCCGATCATTAACGAAACCGACTTTCTGCGTCTTATAGGGGAATTGCCGGGAGAAGGCACAGTTTTTGAGGCGGAACAAAAAACAACCTTATTCTGATCATGACAGCAAAAATTCTGGAAACCCTTCATTTCATCGGGACAAACGACAGGCACAAAACGTTATTTGAAAGCAACTGGCCCCTCCCCTTTGGGATCTCATACAATTCCTATCTGATCAAAGACACCAAAACAGCTCTTTTGGATACTATTGAATATGGCAGCGATCGTTCCTATATGGAAGAAGTGGCGGCCATTCTTGACGGAAGAGACCTGGATTACCTGGTGATCCTTCATATGGAGCCGGACCATGCCGGCATGATAGGTGAAATAATGCAGCGTTACCCTTCTGCCACAGTAGTTACCAACGCCAAAGCCATTAAATTGCTGGAGATCTATTTCCCGGAACTTGACAAAAACAGGATGCGGGAAGTCAAAGAAGGCGATAACCTGGAGCTGGGGCATCACCACCTGCAATTTGTCATGACACCCATGGTACACTGGCCGGAATCCATGATGGCATACTGTACTGCAGAAAACATACTGTTCTCACAGGATGCCTTCGGTACATTCGGTACACTGGACGGCGGGATCTTTGATGACGAGATCAACCTGGATTATTACAAAGATGAAATGCTGCGGTATTATACAAATATTATTGGACGTTTTTCAACGCAGGTAGAAAAAGCCCTGCAGAAAGCCGCCGCACTGCCTATCAGGATCATATGCCCTGTACACGGACCGGTTTGGCGCACTAAACCTTCTGTAGTGTTTGACTGGTACAGCCAATGGGCTGCCAGCAAAGGAGATACCGGCGTGGTGCTTGCCTATGCCTCTATGTACGGTCATACAGAAAAAACAGCCGATTACATTGCCCGGCAGCTGGCCGTGAACGGTATCCGGGACATACGCGTGTTCAATGTATCCAATACACATCCTTCATTTATTTTAAAAGAAATATGGAAATACAACGGGATCGTTTTGGGATCCTGTTCCTACAATACGGGCATGCATCCCAATATGCACCATCTCTGCCACGAAATTGAGATCATGCAACCCGGAAACAAAAAAGCATTCCTGTTCGGAGGGTATTCCTGGAGCGGCGGAGGATTGAAAAATTTACGTCTTTTTGCCCAGAATATGTCCGAAAAGCTTAAATGGGAAGTGCAATCTCCCGGAATGGAAATTCCCGGGAATCCCACTGCAAAGGCTCTGGAAAGCCTGAACGAGCCTATCACAGCATTTGCCGCAACCTTATAAATTGTATTGTTTTTGGAAACACCTGACCTTATAGATCAGCATTTTGAACCGCTCAGGCAATCAACCCTGAAGCGTTGTGCCGGCCCGGAAGAATGCGAGCTGGTCTTCAAAGCGTACCAGTTTGCCAAGGAAGCTCACAAGAACCAGAAACGGATCTCGGGCGATCCCATCATCATGCACAGCATTGATGTGGCAAAGATTGTGGTTGATGAGATAGGCCTGGGATACAAGTCCATAGTTACAGCATTGCTCCATCACATATTTACTGACACTGACTATAGCCGGGAAGAGATTTCCGGGATGTTTGGGGAAAAGATCGGGGAGCTGGTAGAAGGACTCGGCAAAATGGAACGGGTTTTTGCCGCGCAGGACAAGACGCAGGAAGAAACGTTCAAGCAAATGCTCCTGACCGTCAACCAGGACATCCGTGTGCTTCTGATCAAATTGGCCGACCGTTTGCATAACCTGAGGAACCTGGAAGAACTGCCTGTTGAGAAACGGGCCCGCAACCTGGGGGAATCCATGTACGTGTTTGCTCCTCTGGCCCACCAGATGGGATTGTATTCCATCAAATCAGAGATCGAGAACATCTGGATGAAGTACGTCATGCCCGCGGAATACAGGGAAATCGAAGAAAAAGTCAGGGCCGAGACGGGTCGCCAGGGAACCGAAATCACTCAAACGTTTCTAGAACCCATCCGTGAAATGCTTAGTGGAGAAGGCTTGGATTTCACCATATCTACCCGTATTAAAACACCGTACTCTATTTGGTCAAAGATGAGAAAGAGGAACGTTCCTTTTGAAGAGGTATTTGACCTGTTTGCACTTCGCATTGTCTTTCGGCCCGAAGAAATAAATATTGAGGAAGAACGCAGGATCTGTTATTATATAGAAAACCTGCTGAACCGCCGTTGGGAACCTTACCCTGAACGCCGGCGTGACTGGCTTTCGCGACCTAAAGAAACCGGGTATGAGGCATTGCACTCTACGTTTTTAACGCCTTCCGGGAAATGGCTGGAAGTCCAGATACGCAGTAAACGGATGGACGATATTGCCGAACAGGGAGTGGCTGCCCACTGGAAATATAAAGGCATCACACCCGAGATCAGCGGTATGGAAAAATGGCTTTCAAGGGTACGCGAAACGTTAGAGAAAAAAGACAGCGAAAGCCTGGAGTTCTTTGACAATTTTCAGCCCGGGAACCTGATCTCGGTCTTGTATGTCTTCACACCCAAAGGAGAAATGCGGATGTTGCCCAAAGGAGCTACCGCCCTGGATTTTGCCTACTACATCCATTCCCAGGTGGGAAATCATGCACTGGCTGCCAAGATCAACGAAAAGCTAATGCTTCTTTCAACACCGCTGCGGGGTGGAGACCAGGTTGAGATCATTACTACACAAGAATCCCGGGTAATGATAGAATGGTTGGGAAACGTCACCACATCCAAAGCCCGCAATATGATCCTGGAGACTCTGAAAAAACAAGGAATTGACCATATCCAGGAAGGCAGAAACCTTTTGAACAAACGTCTTGCGGAATTCGGCATCAAGCCCCATACACGTCTGATGACCAAACTGCTGACATCATACCAGATAGGATCCCCGGAAGAATTGTATGGCAGGATAGGTGCGGGAATGCTGGATCTTTCCGGATTACGTGACGTGTTGTTAAAAGGCACCCCATCACGTAAATTTGTAACCTGGATACCTTCTCCCGATTGGAAACGAAGAAAAGATTATTATGCGTTCCATTTTGCCCCCTGTTGCCGTCCAACAACAGACGACAAACTCATTGGTTTTATTGACAGGAAATCACATGATCTCTACATTCATTCTTTAGGCTGTAAGCGCATAGAAGCTCTTAAAAGATTGCACCGGAACGACAATGCGACAGTTAGTGTTGTCTGGAAAAAACAACGTCTTTCTTCCACATTGGTAAAACTCAACATCAGGGGACAGGACCGGATGGGTATTATCCACGAGATTACGCATACCGTATCGTTGACATTATGTGTCAATATCCGCAGCTTTCAGCTTGTAGCTCATGATAATATATTTGACGGAGAACTGGAAGTATACGTTCAGAAAGACACTGATCTGAATAACCTTATTGAACAACTAAGAAAGGTAAAAGGCATTGAAACGGTAAAACCGGAATAATACATGAAGAAGATTATCAGAAATACTATTTTGTACGGGGCTGTTATTTTGTTCGTGGCATCTTTAGTGCTTCCCCAGAGCTGCGCCAATACAACGGCTGCACCTGCCGGAGGCCCCGTAGATTCCATCCCTCCCCTGTTGACAGCCACCATTCCCGATGTCAATCAAAGCCGTATCAGTACTACATTAAAACGGGTGGAACTGCAATTCAATGAGTACGTAAAACTGGTCGATCCCAACAAAAATATCATGCTTTCGCCTCCCCCTGAAAAAAATCCCACACTCAGGACAAAAGGGAAAGGTGTTGTGGTAGATCTGAAAAATGAACTTCTTCCAAATACCACGTACAGCCTTTACTTTGGGAATGCCATACAGGACAATAACGAAGGCAACCCTTTCCCCGTATTTGCGCTCAGTTTTTCTACTGGGGAAAAGGTTGATTCATTGATGTACTCCGGTATGGTGGTGGATGCTTCTACCCTCTTACCCATAGAAAACGCTACCGTGCTGCTACATATCAACCCGGCAGACACTTCTTTGACAAAATCCTTGCCTGTAGCTGTTACACGAACGGACCCTTACGGATATTTTGTCTTACGGAATCTTAAGGATACGCTGTATTCATTATTTGCCATAACCGACCAAAACAACAACTACAGGTACGATCCTGTCAGCGGTGAACAGGTAGGATTTATTGGAAATGAGATCATACCTCAAAAAAAGATGTTTACTTATGCCCCCGAAATCCAGCCCTATTTTGCCAAAGATACGGCGGGTTTGTTACGTCGCCCGGTGGAAGGGAACGTATTTCTGTTCAAAGAGGCGAGTTCGCGGCAGTACCTGCGCAGTTATGACAGGATTCGTCCCCGGGCACTGGAACTGAAATTCGGAGCTCCCAATCCCCAAATTTTGAAAGCCGTCATTCCGGGAATGGACTCCACACAGATTATTCGTCAACACAATTATTACAGGGACAGTCTTATCTGGTGGCTTGCCGCTCCTTCCGTTCCGGATACGGTATATTTGCACCTGACCTACATGGCTACAGATGATTCTTTGAATACGCTTATGCCTCGTACAGATACCCTGCGTTTTACCCCCTTTCAGGAAAAAGAGGAGGAAGGACAACAGGATGCGAACAACCTGAACAACCTGGGAAGACGCGGTGAACGACAACAGGCACCTCCTTCTGTCAAACCGAAAAGGGAAACTATGAATATGAAAGTGGACGTTGTCCCTGATGTGCTTATGAGTAAAGGCTTTACGGTAAATTTTGGCGATCTGCCCGTAGATCCGGATTTCACGCTTACACATATGACACGGATCACCCCTCAGGAAGACACGGTCCCGGTCACTTTCTCAGTCAGCAGGGATTCACTTGACCTGTGCCTGTATTATATATTTCCAAATACATACATGGAAGGAACCCCGTACAGGTTCCTGATCCCCACCGATGTCTTTACCGATATCAACGGATTTAAGAACGATTCCGTGATTACTAATTTTGAAACGCTTTTGTCCGATGATTTCGGGTCCCTGACACTGAATATACAAAACGTATTCACACCGGTGATCATTGATTTGATGAATGAAGGACGTACTCAGGTGCTAAGAACTCATCACGTTCTTGCAGATTCAACCGTAATGATCCCTTACCTGAAAGCCGGAAAGTACGCGCTACGTATTACCGGGGACACCAACGGAAACGGCCTTTGGGATACCGGCAACGTCATTCAAAAAAGGCAGGCCGAGAAAGTTCGAATATTCCGTTTTCCCGGCGGCGGCAGTTTGCTGGAATTGGCAGAAAAAATGGAACTAACACAAACACTGGATATAGAACAAGTACTAAATCAGCATGTTACACTTACTCCACCGGCTCGAAAACGTTAAATACCTGGTCCTAATGATCATGTTGCTCTCAGGTTCTGTCCTGGCGGGGCAGACCCTACCCGATAAACAGCACATGATAGGGATACGGGGCGGGTACGCTTTCAATGGAGTGCACTTCAATCCCGACAGAAAACAAAGCACAGTACCTTCCTATATAAACGCTTCCCTGCTCTACACGTATTACCATGATCTCTGGGGCACTATGCCTTATTTTGGATTGCAGACAGGACTGACCTATACGCAGCAGGGATATAAAACGCCTGATCTTAGACGGATCTACGAAGTGATCCGTGTGCCCCTGACGTCCCAATTCCACTTTGATTTCTGGAAGATGCGGATATTGATCAACCTGGGCTGTTTTGGCAGCTACCGGATGAGTGCCGTGGATTTCACACCGGAGCATCCGGATGGACTTCCAGTGGAGTTTGACTGCAACCATATTTATATAGATTACGGCATACAAGCCGGAGCCGGCCTGGCCCTGGTATTGCACCCTTTTGAATTCCACATAGAGGCAAATTACCTTTATTCCCTGTCTATGATAGAAAATCCCGCATTGTACAGCAATGAATATTACACCTACGGGTATCCTAACCAATTGCTATTTACGCTGGGCATCTTTATACATCTGTGATAATGAAAACACATACCGTTTTTGCCGGAAAGTTGGCCATTGGAGGCGGAAATCCCGTTTCCGTTCAGACCATGTGCAATACTGACACCCTGGATATTGAAGCCTCTGTAGCTCAATGTGAACGGGTGGCCCGTGAAGGAGCGCAATTGATACGTCTTACCACCCAGGGCCTTCCACAGGTAAAAGCACTGGCTGTCATAAAAGAGCGTCTTATTTCTAAAGGTATAGATGTCCCACTGGTGGCCGATGTACATTTTTCGGCTGCCACTGCCATGGAAGCCGCGCGGGTGGCGGAAAAAGTACGTATCAATCCGGGAAATTTTTCACGCGACCTTTCCCGGGTTAAGGAATTGCTGATCCAATTGTTTGATATATGTCGGGAAAACAATACGTGTTTGCGCATAGGCGTGAATCACGGGTCCCTGCCACCTCACATATTGGAAACGTACGGCAATTCTCCCGAAGGCATGTGCCAGGCCGCCATGGAATACCTGGAATTGTGCCGGGAACTGCAGTTTGACAATGTAGTGGTCTCACTGAAATCAAGCAATACCCGGGTTATGGTACAGGCTAACCGAATGCTGGCTGCACGCATGAAAGAAGCCCTCATGAGTTATCCGGTCCACCTGGGCGTTACCGAATCCGGAAGCGGCCGGCAGGGTCGTTTAAAATCCGCTGCAGGAATCATTACATTGTTGAAAGAAGGTATAGGAGATACGTTTCGTGTTTCCCTGACCGAATCTCCGGAAGAAGAGATCCGTTTTGGTAAATTATTTCTTTCCGTAAAAAAAGAAGACATCCATGTCTCAACCTGGGATGAACTGGTAGTCAGTGCCTGTCATAAATGGGCTCCCGGTCTTCTGGACGGGACAACAGACTGGAAAACACTGCCCATGCCCTTTGTACAAGCTTCATTCGCCACAGAAGAAGAACTCAAAGATTTCTGCATGGACCTGTTACAGGCTACCCGTTGTGTGTTTACCAAACCCGAGTACATATCCTGTCCCGGTTGCGGACGCACTAAATTCAACCTGGAAGAAACAGTCCGTGCCGTAAAAGAAGCCACAGCCCACCTGAAGGGTTGTACCATTGCCGTTATGGGATGTATAGTCAACGGTCCGGGTGAAATGGCTGATGCCCAATATGGTTACGTGGGAGAAGGCAAAGGAAAGATAACCCTATATAAAGGAAAAACCCCCGTTATGCGGGGGATTCCTCAGGAAGAAGCCGTACAGCGGTTGCTGGAACTCATAGAGTCTCAACAAAAATAACGCCGCCTTCAATACGTACTACCTTCACTTCAGTATTTTTTGTAATGTATCCGACAACTGCCCGGGCTTCTATCCATTTGCCGTTTATGGTTACTTTGCCTGCCGGTCTTAGATCGGTAAAGGCAACACCCTCCTGCCCGATTTTTATACCTTCCAGTACCGGGACACCCACAAACCCTTCATCGGTTTTCAGGTTTTGTCTCAAGGCAATGTGATTGAACGCCCTGGTAGGGAAAAGCATATGAATGGAATATAACAGCGTAGACACAGCCGCCAATCCGGACAAAGAAACTACGGCTACGGGAGTTAACATACTTTTCCAGGGAAAAGGACCTTCAAATTCAAAGACCCAGTTATCTATCATGGAAAACGTGAGTCCCACCCCCACGGCAACTATACCCAGGATACCCAGTACTCCGAACCCCGGGGTGATAAATATCTCTAAAAACAACAAAATCACACCCAGTATCAACACAATGGCTTCCCAGTATTGAACCATACCTTCCAGGAACAAAGGGGAAAAATATAAGATGGCACACAACACAGCCAAACCCAGGGGGAATCCTACACCGGGTGTTTTCAGTTCAAAGAAGACTCCGCCGATGATCCCCATAAGCAACAAGGCCTGCACCAGGGGGAGCAGGAAGAACCCAATCACCTTGTCCAGCCAGGTTTCTTTGTACTGATGGATTTCACAATGGGCGTATCCCAACTGCTCTATAACCTCCGTTACGTTTTCCGCCTGTCCCTGGCTGAAACCTATTTCCTGTGCTTCCTTTGTAGTAAGGCTGACTATTTTTTCTCCGTTCACCATTTGTTCTGCAAGCGCCGGATCCCTGCCCGTTTCCTCGGCCGTTGCCCGCATCAGGGAACGCATGTAGGACTGGTATTTCTCGGGCATGGGTTCTCCGTTCTGATTCACAACGGTTGCCGAGCCCACAGTGGACCCCGGGGACATATAAATTGAATCACACGCCAGAGAGATCAAAGCCCCTGCCGAGGCAGCCTGGTGGTCAATAAAAGAAACGGTGGTAAACGGCGCCTCCAGCAATGCTGTCCGCATCCTGTCCGCCGCATCCAGGGCCCCACCGAATGTATTCAGACGCATCAGGAACACATCTGCCTTTAGCGTTTCGGCCTCTTCAATTGCCTTCTCAAGTGTTCTGGCCGATTTGGCATGGATCTCGCTGTCAATGGTCAATACGTACACCCGGCACGTATCGGCACCGTGTACCTGCAAAGGTAAAAGGCACAGCAACAGGAGAAATAATCGTTTCATTTTTGTTTTATTTGTTTTCCAGGATACTGCCGTTATCCTTCACAACGGCTTCTTTCCATTTCTGCGTATAGCCTTCGTTTTTGGGCGAGGCCGGTATACGCGGATCATGGCCGTTATTGGAGAAGGAACCGTCTGCTTCCTGCCGTTTAGTATTTCCGTCTATATATTTGACCATCAGATACTTATCAAGTTCAACCCATTTTTTGAATAAGGTTTGTGCCGCGTTTACGGAAAAGTCGGTCAAAAACTCCCGTGCCAATTCAGGATCGCGCCGGTACATTTCTATGGCAACCTGGTCTAACTGACGCGTTTTATCCATCATTTCGTATTCCCATTTGTCAACAACGGAGCGAACTTCGGCCCCAACCTGGTTGTAACGCAGGTATGCAAATTGTGTTACACGGTTCATAATCCAGAATAGAGAAGTATCCGAATATTCCAGCATGCTGCCGTTCCCTTTTTCAATACATTCGGCAACACGTCCCGATACACTGTAGATAGGTATTAGGGCAGAGGTACCCGCATCGTCCACTCCAAACCAAAACAAACCGCCCAGGTCACGGGGCATGTCGCTGCGGCATTGTCCCACATACCACCATCCTGTTTGCTGAGTGGCAATGGCTCGTTCGTTCAGGTAAGTTTTCCCGTCCACTTCAAAACTCATGGGTCTCCAGCGGTAAGGAACGACATTCCCGCCGGCCCCTATGTCGCAAGTCATGTCCATAGGAGTGCCTTCGTAATGATCACGCATCATATCGGCAACATCTTTTACAGACAATTTGGTGTTGGGTTTCACATACAAAGGCATTCTATTGTCAAGGTCATATCCCATGGCATAGTCCAGGTATTTGTCCATTCCGTCTGCAAACCTGTTGAAATAAGCCCATACGCGGGCATCACAAAAACGGGCTGCCCCAAAATCCACCGGAGCATAAACGTCAGAAAAACTAAATTCCTTATCTGTTCCGGAAAAGATCCCCATTTCCCTGGCATGCGATATTACATCCGGGCTGTAAAGGCAATTATCCGGGTCGTTAAAATCTATAGTGGTTATGCGTGCCTGGTTGGCATGAGCGCTAATGTACCCGTCGGGTATGCGTTTTGCCACCCAGACCGCTCCTTTGTTTACATTCTCCCCTTCAACCATGCGGGGTGCTTTGGCCATGATTTCCATGATCCAGGCTTCGTTGGGGTCGGCTATGGTAAAAGACTCTCCGCTGGAAGCATATCCGTATGTTTGCATCAGATTATCTATCAAAGCAATAGCTTCACGAGCAGTCTTGCAACGTTGCAGGGCTATATAAATCAAGGAACCGTAATCCATGATCCCGTTTTTGTCCCTGAACTCCCTGCGGCCGCCATAGGTGGTTTCCCCTATGATCAACTGGTACTCGTTCATATTTCCGGTAACTGAATAGGTTTCCCTGGCCTGGGGTATTTCACCCATGAACCTTCCGGTATCCCATTCGTATACTTTCAACACACTTCCTTCTTCCCACTTAGCAGCAGGCCAGAAGTATAGTTCGCCGTATAACTGGTGTGAATCAGCTGAATAACTAACCATTACGGATCCGTCTTTTGACGCACCTTTGGTGACTATCAGGTTTGTACACGGCAAAACCGTACCGGCACTCAGGAAAAGAGCAGCAAGGCTCATCACGATTTTTCTGGATTTCATTGGCATTAATTTATTTTTTCAAGTTTGTAAAAATACAAAAAAGACAGACACCGCAACGTTTTTTTGTTATCTTTGTCGATCTTGATTCTTACACAACATTTGAAACTATGAAGAAATTATTTACCAGTCTGCTTGTCCTATTGATGGCAGGCACGGCCAGTTTCGCACAGATGGCCAATCCAAACGAACCACTGAAGAATGACCCGGCGGTACGGATTGGAAAATTGGATAACGGGCTTACGTACTACATCCGGCACAACACCAAACCGGAAAAACGTGCCGAGTTTTACCTTTTCACTAACGTAGGAGCCATTCAGGAAAACGAACAGCAGGCAGGCCTTGCCCACTTTCTGGAGCATATGTGCCTGAACGGCACCAAGAACCTTCCCGGAAAAATGCTTATCAGCTACCTGGAAAGCATAGGCTGCAGTTTCGGTCGTAACATCAATGCCGGTACCGGTGTGGAGCAAACCATGTATATGTTGAACAACGTTCCCATGTTGCGGGAAGGTGTTCTGGACACCTGTTTGCTGATCATGCACGATTATGCCGCCTTTGTTACTAACGATTTTGAAGAAATTGAAAAAGAACGCGGCGTGATCATCGAAGAATTGCGTACGCGCAGAACAGGACAATGGCGTCTTTTTGAAGCATCTCTTCCTTATTTATATAAAGGATCCAAGTATGCCGAATGCAATCTTATAGGAACTGTTGAAGGCCTTTCCACATTTGAGCCTCAAGAACTTGTGAATTTTTATGAAACATGGTACCGTCCGGATCATCAGGCAGTTATTGTTGTAGGTGACATAGATGTGGACCAGGTGGAAAACAAGCTCATCGCTTTATTTGAGGACGTGCCTGCCCCTGCTACTCCCAGTCCCAAGAAAGTGATCCCAATCCCCGAAAACGATGAACCTATTATAGGTATAGTCACCGATCCCGAGGCACAGAGCACTTCCATTGATTTCTTGATCAAATCGGAACCCGTTCCCAACGAAATGCGTCCCCTGGGTATGATCTACATGGTTGACATGTTCAAATACTTCGTTTCCCGGATGATGAACGACCGGTTTGAAGAAATTGCCCAACAACCGGATGCTCCGTTCCTGGGTGCCAGTATGTCTTTCTCCCCGATTACCACATCTGCGGACGCGACTTATTTTTCTGTTGGCAGCAAGGACGGAGAAAGTGCCAAAGCTTTTGAGGCCCTGATGATGGAAGTTGAGAAAATGCGTCGTTTTGGATTTACAGATGCAGAACTTGAACGCGCAAAAACCAATTTTATGCGCCGCCTGGAACGTGCCGCAGAAAATACCGGTGACCGGATGAACAGCGAATTTATCAATGAGATGATCAATAACTACGCTTTAAATGAACCCATCCTGGATCCCGCCTATGAACTGGAAGTTGCCAAAGGATACCTGCCTTTCATTCAGCTTGAACAGATCAACCAGATAGGACAACAGGTAATTACTCCCGAAAACAGGGTCGTGGTGCTTTCAAGTCCGAAACGTGAAGGTTTGGTCATTCCGACTACAGAAGATCTCAAAGGCATTATGGATAAAGTGGAAGGCATGGAACTTCAGGCTTACGAGGAAGAAGTATCCGATGAGCCTCTTGTTGATGTAGCTGCCATTGTTCCCGGTAAAGTGGTTAAGGAAGAAGCCGGAGCTTTTGAAAGTACCGTATGGACTTTGTCCAACGGGATAAAAGTAGTGGTCAAACCGACCGATTACAAAAAAGACGAAGTGTTGTTCAACATGAAGAATGACGGAGGATTCTCCATTCTTTCAGAAGAACTGCTTCCATCAGTTGAAAGCAACGTGTTTGCATTGTGGACACAAAGCAACGGGGTTGGCAACTTCAGTGCTACGGCACTCAAGAAAAAAACAACCGGTAAGATTGCCAGTGTCACTCCTTATATCAGCGATTACAGCCAGGGCATTCGCGGCAGTGCTTCTCCTCAGGATCTGCAAACATTGTTTGAATTGGTTTACGCCAATATTGTGACCCCCCGTTTTGAAGCCGGCGAGTTTGAAGCTTCCATGGCACAGTTGAACGCAATTGTACCCAACCTGGAGAAAACACCCAATTTCATGCTGCAAAAAGAATTGTACAAATCTTTGTATAACGACAATCCCCGCAGCCAGCTCATTTCTTCTGAACTTCTTGCAAAAGTGAATATGGAAAACCTGGAAAAAGCATACCGTGACTGCTTCAAAAACAGCAACGGAGCTGTAGTGACCATTGTAGGAAATGTAGACCTTCAGGCACTCAAACCTATGGTAGAACTGTACCTGGGATCTTTGCCTGCAGCAACAGAACCTGCCGGCTGGGTGAAAAACGATAACCGCATTCAGAAAGGAAAGGTAGAAAATCACTTCACAGTAGTCATGGAAACCTCAAAGACAAGCATCGTAAATGTCTACTCTGCCGATCAGGATTACACACTGGAAAACCAGGTGTACCTGGATGCTGTAAAATCGAGCCTGGATATGGCTTACATAAAAAGTCTGCGTGAAGACGAAGGCGGCACATACGGAGCAACCGTACAGGTGATCACTGCTGATCAGCCGGAAGCACACGCTGCCATAATCATATTATTCGATACCGATCCCGAAAGACAGGAGCGTATGCGCCAAATCGTAGAAGCCGATGTAACCAACCTGGTTGATAACGGCCCATCGGAAGAATATGTAAACAAAACAAAAGAAAACTTCCTGAAAAACCGTCAGGAAAACCTTATCAGGAACAATTTCTGGAACCAGGTGCTTGTGAACTACTATACAGATGATATTGATATCATGACCGATTATGAGCAGATTGTAAAAGACATCACTCCCGGTTCTGTACAAAAATTCCTGAAGAAATTCCTCAAACAAGGCAATTTCATAGACATTTCTATGAATCCCGCCGAGTAGTATCCCATAAAATATGGATCCAGACAGGGCTCTTACAGGGCCCTGTTTTGTTTTGCAGGAATTCCAGTCCCTTTGCAAAAAGACATACAATACGAGCCAGGAAATTCAGGTGCGGTTTTATTAAAGGCAAACCGCAATGAATGCATGGTTCTTCCTGTTCATAGGATCCATAGGGAAATCCAAACCGTTTGTAAATTGCATATGATAAGCGGTTGGTTTTGTACACTTCGGTACCCGGGTATTCAACCGTCCCGAAAGGCATGTCGTTTAAAAGGGTTTTCAGAAGGTCTTCATCAAAAGTGTTTACATGTCCCGTTGTCGGATTCATGGTGCCGCAATGGATGCATTTCATGGCATGCACGCGCAGATCCTGTTTGTAAGGCACCCCAATCAACAAATAACGGCGGGACACCCGCATCAGTTCCCGGCAGGCGGTTCCCAGTTTTTCAGGCGGGATGTGTTCCAGTACTTCCGTACAAACCACCAGATCGAATGCACCTTCTTTAAAAGGTAAGGCGGTAATATCTCCCTGCACACAGGTTACCTTGGCGTGGTCAATATGCGGTAGTTTCAGATCCAGGGCTGTAACGGAAGAATATTTTTCTGCCAGTTTAAGAGTTATAAAACCATCCCGGCATCCTGCTTCCAAAACATCCACAGCATCTGCGGGAAGCATTCTCATAAGAGATCCTACCCGCTGTACTTCTGCTTCTTTACGGCG
>Ga0265294_10003641_pt1 | contig 19588 bp, 14 predicted proteins | sample MunlanPumphouse3_FD_192504 | JGI IMG/M metagenome (GOLD analysis project Ga0265294, IMG submission 192504) | Groundwater microbial communities from a municipal landfill in Southern Ontario, Canada - Pumphouse #3 | ecosystem: Environmental > Aquatic > Deep subsurface > Groundwater | place...
GCGCTAGAACTTATTGGTGCCGCAGCTGTAGCTGTCTTTTATTTTTATAATTTCTTTGGCTTTAGAGACCTATTTATCATCGAATATCTTTTTGCCACTCTTGCAGGCTTTATTATCATCAACGTTTTATTTATATGGCTTATTTTGGTTCGCTTATCCAAAATTCGCAAAAAGAGCGATTTAAAAGCTGCCGAGTTAATTGGTAACGATGTTCAAGAAGCTTATAAATTTGGCATGATTGGTCTAGTGGTTGTTGACGAAAATGATATCGTTCTTTGGACTAACGATCTATTTCAAGAAAGACAAATTGACTTGCTGGATATTAATATTCTCGAATGGCAACCCAATCTTCGCGAATTGCACGATGCAAGTCCGGATGTGGTAGTTAAGATTGAAGTCAATTCGCGAAACTACGATGTCAAATATCTTAGCGATGCCGGGCTATATATCTTTAAAGATATGACTGAATATGAATCTATTTTCGAGTATTCTCGCGAACAAGCACCCGTTCTTGGTATCATCATGCTTGATAACTATTCCGATGTCGCTGGAAACCTCGATGATGCGAATGACGTTATTTCGAAAGTTAAAAACTTGATTTTTGATTATGCAAAAGAATATGGTGTTTTATTAAGACGATATCGCAATGATGCTTATTTTGCCCTTTGCAATCACTCTTCGCTTGCGAGAATGAAAAAAGACCGCTTTTCCTTGCTAGAAAAAGTAAGAGAACTTGGTGCGAAAGAAGAAACACCGCCTACTCTTTCGATTGGCTTAGCTCACGACTTTCCGGATGTCATAAAACTTAATGAGATGGCTGGTAACGCTATAGATATTGCTATGTCGCGAGGTGGCGATCAAGTTGTTGTTTCTAAATATGGTGACGAGTTAATCTTTTTTGGCGGTAAAAGCGAGGCCCAAGAGAAGCGTAATAAAGTTAAAGTTCGTGTCATGGCCGACTCTGTTTTATCGCTTATTAAGAATTCAAGCAATGTTATTATCATGGGTCACACCGCGATGGATATGGATGCTCTTGGTGCTTGTTTGGGAATGAGGGCTATTTGCGAGTATTGTAATAAATCTTCACACATTGTCTATGACCCCAAACAGATGGAGCGTAAAGCCAAATTTGCTTTAACAGGATCATTTTCACGCGAGGAACTTGCGCGAATTACTATTTCACCGAGCGACAGTGTCGATAAAGTGCGTTCTAACACTTTAGTCATCGTTTGCGATGTTCACCGCCCCAGCATGACCATGGCCCCCAAACTATTAGAAAAAGCGACAAAAGTGATGGTTATCGATCATCATCGTCGCGCCGAAGAGTTTATTGAGTCGCCGGTTTTTAGCTATGTTGAACCGAGTGCTTCTTCGACTTGCGAATTGGTGACCGAATTGATTCGTTATTCGTCAGCTAATCCTAGGATTGAAATATCTCCGACCTATGCGACATTAATGCTCTCAGGCATATTCCTTGATACAACTTACTTTAAATCGAAAAACACAGGCATTCGGACCTTTGAAGCCTCGATGGTTCTTAAAGAATATGGCGCTGATAACTCAGTTGCAGATGATTATTTAAAAGATGAGTTTGAAGAGTATTCTCTTGTTACCAAAATCATCTCCACGATGAAAACCCCTCATTATGGTGTTGTCTACTGTGTCGCTGATGCTAATGATATTATCGAGCAAGCTACTTTAGCGAAAGTTGCTAATCAATGTATGCAAATGAAGGGCGTCAACGCCGCCTTTGTTATTGGTAATACCGATGAGAAGGAAACACGAGTTTCAGCACGTAGTGATGGAACGATTAACGTGCAAATGTTAGCCGAAAAGATGTTTGGTGGTGGACACTTTACATCAGCGGGCGTGACGTTTAAAAACGGCACGATTAAAAAAGCCGAAGAGAAATTATTAGAAGTTCTTAATGAGTACTTAAACGATGCTCGTTCACAAGAACAAAAAGTGAGGTTATAGTATGAGAATTATTTTATTGCAAGATGTCAAAGGTGTAGGCAAAAAAGGGCAAACCGTGGAAGTAAGCGATGGCTATGCCAGCAATTTTTTATTGCCCAAGCGCCTCGCAGTTATTGAAACATCTCGTTCAATAGAAGTCCTTAATAAGCAGATTAAAGATCACAAAGACGCTTTGGCCGAACAAAAAGCCAAAGCCGAAGAAATCGCCAAGAAACTCGAGGCGATTACCTTAGAATTTGAAGCACAAGTTGGTGCCGACCAAAAAATGTTTGGTTCGATTTCAACCAAGCAAATCGAAGCTGAACTTAAAAACAAATATAATATCATTATCGATAAACGGCGATTTGTGGATAAATCCCCGATTAATAGCCTCGGCTATTCTCGCCTACGCCTCGAATTATTTAAAGGCGTTGAAGGTATCGTTAACGTCCACGTCATCAAAAAGGAGTAGACAATGGCTAGAAATCGCGAAGAATTACCTAATAATAAAGAAGCCGAAAAAGCCGTTTTAGGGGCCATGCTTATCGCCCCCGAAGCCGTTGTTGATGGACTTGGTTCATTAATAGCCGAAGAGTTTTATGAAGGAAACTATGCAAATCGGGCCGTTTTTAAAGCGATGCGGCAACTCCAAGATAAACATATTCCGATTGATGTGCAAACAGTCACTGAAGAGCTTATTAATTCTAAAGAATTAGATTCAATCGGCGGCACTGAATACTTGCTTGAATTATCGCAATCAGCAATATCTTTATCAAACCTTGAATTTTATATTAAAATCATCAAGGATCAAGCCATTATTCGCAATTTGCTAATGGCGATGCGCGAAATAGATAACACGTTTCAAAATGAGGAAATCGAAGATATTAGCGATTTTGTTACTCAAGCCGAACTAAAAATAAAAAAAGTTACCGAAAAAAGAAGGATATCCAATTTTATCGCAAGCGATGAGTTGGCTGACCGAGTTCGTGAGAGTATCAATTTACAAACCAAGCAAGTTAGTGAAGACGGTGTCACCGGCATTAATACCGGATACACAGGTCTTAACCACTACACCCATGGATTTCAGCGCGATAATTTGATTATTATGGCCGCTCGACCTGGCGTTGGCAAAACCGCTTTAGCCCTTAATATCGCTTTCAACGCTTCGTTAAAAAGCAATATTCCTGTCGCCATTTTTTCTCTAGAAATGTCGGCTGATTCACTTGCTAAACGACTCGTTGCGAACCGGGCCTGTGTCGATTTAGATCACATCACAACCGGCTACTTAAATAAGTCAGAAAGACTCTCGATTGAGGAGGCCATCAACGCAATTTCGCGGTCAACTATTTTTATCGATGACACGCCAGGAATAAAACTATATGACATCGTTGCTAAATCGCGAAAATTAAAAGCGACACAAGGCGATTTGGGTCTTGTCATCGTCGACTATATCGGTTTAATAACCAGCAGTAATAAAAAGTTTGAATCACGCCAACAAGAAGTTAGTGAAATATCACGCTCATTAAAAGACTTGGCGCGTGAGTTAAAAGTTCCTGTTATTGCCATATCGCAACTTTCTCGTGAAGTTGAAAAACGCGAGAACAAGCGTCCGCAATTATCTGATCTTCGCGAATCTGGTTCCATCGAACAAGATGCCGACTTAGTTTTGCTCCTTTATCGTCAAGACTATTATGAAAATATCGGTGCCAAAGTTGCATCGAAAAAAATGGGTCGTTACCCAACTGATGAAACACCACGCGATGGCAAGTCAAAAGAAGAACAAAAACGCGAACTCGACGCCTCGCTTCCTGGTGATGCCTCGACAGTAGAAGTGATTATCGCCAAGAACCGAAATGGTAAAACCGGTAAAATTCCGCTCCATTTCTTTAAAAGCTACGGGCGATTTGATAATCCGACTAAAGAATACGAAGAAGCATTGGCTAAAATCGAATCTCAATCTGATGGGGACATGTAATGCGCTTTTATATTCTCGCTAGCGGATCGAAGGGAAACGCGACTCTTTTAGAACACGATAATCGTGTTCTTTTAATCGATATGGGTATAACCTTGTCGCGATTAACAAGTGAGTTAGAAACAATAGGCTACAAAATCGATGATATTGAGGCTGTGTTGTTTACTCATGAACATAGCGATCACGCGAGCGGGGCTAGGTTTTTCAAAAGCGAAAGACTGTATGCAACCGAAGGAACCTTTGGCGGTGGTCAATATCATCTTTTGCGACCTTATCAAAAAATTGATTTGATTGGTTTAAGTGTCACGCCCCTTTCCACCTCTCATGACGCTCATTCGCCAATTGGTTTTCTATTGGAAAACGACTTAGAGAAGCTCGTTTATATGACTGATACCGGGTATATAAGCGAAAAAAATCTCGAAGTCATGAAAAATGCTGATTATTATATAATTGAGTCCAACCATAACATAAAAATGCTTTTGAAAACGAATCGCCCAGCGGAATTAAAACAACGGATTCTCAGCGATGTCGGTCATTTATCAAACGAAGACTCAGCTCTCTATATGAGTGAACTAATTGGTGATAAGACAAAAGAAGTTGTTTTGGCCCACCTATCTGAAGAAGCCAATGATAATGAGACGGCCTTAAATACTTATCTTCGCATCTTAAAAAAGCATTTTGTCGACATTGATCGGATTCGAATCCATTGTGCAAATCAATGGTCGATGATTAAAGGAGGGCAAGTAGATGAAAATTAAAATTATTGCTGTCGGAAGCATTAAAGAAGAATACTGGCGAGTAGCATTAGAAGAGTATAAAAACCGTCTTTCTTTATATACAAAGATTGAGATTATTGAAGTAAAAGACGAACCCGCTCCTCCCCAGATGTCGAAAGCCTTGCAAGAGAAAGTTAAACTTAAAGAAGGAACGAAAATTCTCCATAAGATCAAAGATAAAGACTTAGTTGTTGCTGTTGATCTTAATGGCCCACAACGGGATAGCGAAACATTTGCGAAGTTTGTCGATAGTCTCTTTGTTAGAGGCAATTCGGAAATCATCTTCGTAATTGGCGGCTCGCTCGGACTAAGTCCGGAAGTTCAAAAACGAGCAAATGAAGTCGTTACCTTAAGCAAATTGACCTTTACGCATCAAATGACAAGAGTCATCATCCTTGAACAGATATATCGGGCCTTTAAAATTAATCGCAACGAAACATACCACAAATAAATGTAGTCATAGTTTATTTATAGATTGATAAGTGAATAATAATTCACGGTTATTTCTTTTTGATATCTGCGTCTTTAAGATCAACAAAGGAAATCGTATTTTTTCCTTGCTCTTTTGCTTTATAAAGCCCTTTATCGGCCCGGTTCATAAGCGAAACCATCGTATCGCCATCTAAATATGAAGCTACTCCGATGCTAATTGTGATTTTGTGCAAGGGAAAGAAATCGTTTTCACTAACAATTTGTTTTAATTTTTCTGCGCATATTACGGCTTCTTCAAAACTTGCACTTTCACAGAAAAATATAAATTCTTCGCCACCCCATCTTCCGACTTTAACATGTTGGATTGTTTTGGCGAGTTTAGAAAAAGCTTTGAGGGCTTGATCGCCAGCGACATGTCCATACTCGTCGTTGATTTTTTTAAAATCGTCAAAATCGATGATGAAAATTGAAAAACCTTGTCCTTTTTTTGCTTTTTCAAGCCTCAAGGAAAATTCATTGTCAATCCATTTTCGATTATTTAAACCCGTTAATGAGTCGGTTATTGCTAATTCTTCTAACGCGCGATTGGTGAGAATTTGTTTTTTGTTGGCGGACACTAATGAAAATTCATATAAGAATATTAAGGCGATGGAAAAAGAGGAACCGAGAATAAAATTAGTTAAGGCCCCAGGGTCATGATAGTTCACACCAAATATTCTTTTTTGAAGCGTTAAGTATAGTATTGTTATCACAAAACCTGCGAACGAAAAAGCTAGGCCTTTTGCCCGGCCGGTAAGGTAGAAAGAGATGATTGTCACGACAGGGAACATGTATAAGACAGTAATTGGACTAGTAGAAAATTCGATATATACCGAATATGTTATAAGAACAATCACAACCAATGAGATGGAAGTAATTTTCGCTTTTTTCCAAAGCAGATGGCTTATAAAAACAATAACTGTCGCACCTAAGGAAATAGAAAACCACAAAGTACCCACTATCGAACGAATTGAAACAAGGTTTATAATTGTGCCAATTAAAAAACCAGCCATTAAAGCAATTGCCGTAATGACGATCAAACGATCTTTGTGCGGGTTCATCAAGTCGGTGAAACTTATGTCACTTTTTTTCCTTGTTGTTTTCAATGGATATAATCCCCAAATAAACCATCTTCAAATTAAATTAACTTCGAAAAATAACTTATTAATGAATAATATCTTTACAATTAGCAAAATGCAACAAAATTGCCGATTGCTGCACTTAATAATAATTAAGTTGATTGTTTGGAATGTTGGACTTTTCAATAGAAACCGGGTAATAAAAAAAGTGCATATTTGCACTTGCTTTTACTTAGTCGATAAGACCGAAATGCTTCATGGCTTTTGCCCAGCCGTCTTTGTCAATATCATCGGTTACATAGTCGGCAACAGCCTTTGCTTGAGGGACACCGTTTCCCATCGCTATTGATGTGCCGGTGAATAGCAACATATCGACATCATTGGGGTTATCACCGATTGATAAGGCGTTTTCTGGTTTCCATCCATAATGTTCTAGGACGGCCATAATGCCTTTTGCTTTATCGGAGTCTTTAGGCATGATGTCAACAGCGAATTCGTCCCAGCGGGCACTCTTGCAGTTTTCAAGGTGGGGGAGGAAAAGCGATTCGTCCAGTTCATCACAGAAAGCAATCATTTGATAAACAACGCGGTCATAGTGATCAGGGAAAAAGCGAGGTTGTGGGAAGCGCGTGCCATATTTTTCGTGAGCGCTGATAACTCGGTCATCAATCATATTGATGTGACCTTCTTTTTCCTCAATAAGCGTTAAACCGAATCTAAGTCTTTTGGCAAATTTGATAATCGAGTCGACAACATTTTCAGGAATAGGATACTTATAGATAATTTGATCACCGATGATGGCGTTTGCCCCATTCATGGTAATAAGACCATCTGGTTCAACAATATCTAGAATTCCTGTTTTGCGAATTAGATAGTAATTGCGACCAGAACATAAAAAGACAAGTATTCCTTTTTCCTGTAACTTTTTAATGGCTTTAATCGCGCTGTCGGGAACTTTCTTTGTCCGATGTGAATATAAAGTCATGTCGATGTCTGTAAAAACAATTTTAATATTTGGTTTCTCCATTTCTTCTCCTTTCATTAATATTTCGAGTTAGCTCGTTACTCTTCTAGGCATAATGAACTTCTTTTTAATGTCGAGCCTAGAATCTTTCTAAAGAAGTTCCGCATAATTATAAAAGAATTAGGCTTATTAGTCAAAGGATAGATGTATCCTCTACTATTTATCATACATATAATGTATACGTTCTTGCCATTTAATTCGTTATCATCGTGCTTTTTTGAACATTCTAGCCTTTATTGACGCGCGGATACGATTTGCATTTGTGATAAAAATAAGGCACAATATACACTAAGGTTATAACCATGAAACAAGCAGCAATCGTTTACAATATCGTACACGAGGTCAACCGCGAATGGGCCGAGCAAATTGACGCTTTTGTCGTTGCTTTTAAAAAGTGCGGAATAGAACTTATTCCCGTGTCTAACATCGATGCTTACGACTACGTTAAACAATATAAACGCTACATCAACTTTATCCTTTTTTGGGATAAAGATGTCTACTTGGCCGAGCTTTTAGAAACAACGGGTATACCGGTTTTTAATACGAGCAAAGCGATTCGCGTTTGTGATGATAAAGCTTTGACATATATTAAGCTAAAGAGTCACAACATACCCACACCAAAAACGTTAGTGTTACCCTTCACCTTTGGTCAAAGCCTTCTCAAATTTTATGACCGTATTAAAACTTTGATTGCCGAAAATGGCTTCAAATATCCATTTGTTCTAAAACAAAGATATGGATCATTCGGTGAACAAGTATATCTCATCACCAGCGAAGTTATGTTCAAAAAAATGCTTCAAGCAATAGGCGAAAAAGAATTGCTCGTTCAGGAATTTATCGAAGAGAGTTCAGGACGAGATTTCCGCATCAATGTCGTCGGGCGCGAAGCGGTATCGATTGTTATGCGCGTAAATCAAGGTAACTTCCGAAGCAATGTCCATCAAGGCGGAATTATGTCTTCAGTGCCCCACCCAGACAGGCGGATGCTCAAATTAGCGGTTAAAGCCGCAAAAGCAGTAGGGGTGGATTTCGCAGGCGTTGACATACTTATGACCGCATCAGGCGAGCCAGTTGTTGTCGAAGTCAATTCTAACGCTAGAACAATTGCGGTTGAAGAAGCTAGTAAAGTGTACGTTTCGCTCTTTATTGCTCGTCATATTAAGAGATTTTATAAAATTCGTAAGATGGATTTATACTAATTAAACCTTAGAGAGTTATATTTAGAAAGGAGGCCTCTATGAACATCACAGTCATCGGCCAAGGCTATGTCGGACTTGTCAATAGCGTAATTCTCGCCTCTTTTTTCCATAACGTTATTGGATTAGATAGTGACAAGAATAAAGTTGCTATGTTGAAGCAAGGCGAAGCTACAATTAAAGAGCCAAATCTTCAGTCGTTAATGAACGATGCGAAAGATCGCCTTCGTTTTACCACGAACGCCAAAGACGCCATTCGTCCTAATAAAATTATATACATTGCCGTCGATACTCCAGAAGGAAAAGACGGGAAGCCAGATATGACAAACTTTAATGCGTGTTTAGATGATATTGCTAAAAACGCCATTCAAGACACCTATGTCATTATTCGTTCGACAGTCCCTGTTGGAACAAACACAAGGGCCAAAAAGTATTTGGAAGAAAATAGCGATCACAAATTTGAAGTTATTTCTAATCCCGAGTTTTTAAGCCAAGGCACCGCAGTTGACGATATGCTTAACCCATCTCGCATCGTTTTGGGTGTTGCCAGCAAGGCAGGAGAAGACTTAATGTTACAAATGTATAGCAATTTCCAAAAGCGGAAGATTCCTATTTTGGTAACTACGCCAGAAAGCGCTGAACTAATTAAATACGCCTCTAATAATTTCTTGGCTATGAAGATAAGTTACATCAATGAAATTGCCCGCCTATGCGAAATTGTTGGTGCCGATATTGAAGAAGTAAGTGTAGGCATCGGTCTTGATCCACGAATCGGTCATAATTATTTAAAAGCCGGCATTGGTTATGGTGGTTCATGCTTTCCGAAAGACACCAAGGCCTTAAGCTGGTTAGCAAGCGATCGCGAGGCACCTCTTGAACTTGTCAAAGCGACAATCAAAGTCAATAACGATCAGCCGAATGTTTTAATCCATAAGATTAATTCTCATTTTAAAACTGTTTCTAATCTGACAATTGCTGTCTTAGGTGTTGCCTTTAAAGCCGGAACAGAAGATATTCGCAATTCGCCAGCTACGGCAATAGTTAAACATTTATTGGACAAAAATGCTCGTGTTAAAGTGTATGATTCTCTAGCTATTGAAAACTTTCAAAAGGAAATGCAACGTCATTCAAGAATTGATTTTTCAACAAGTATTCTCGACACTTTGCATGAAGCGGATGCCGCTGTCATTTTGACTGATGCAAAAGAACTTCGCGAACTCGATAAAAGTTGCTTTATCGATAACATGAAAAAGCCGGTTATCTTCGACGGTCGAAATTTGTATAAGCCCTCCAATATGGCCGGGACTGTTTATTATTCAATCGGCCGCAAAACAGTTAATTAATAAATGAAAACCGAGAGATGTTATTCCCTCGGTTTTTTATTTTGTGTATTTTTTAGAAGTTATCTAAATCCTCAAAGTCTTCCTCGTAATCTTCGTCGTCTTCTTGGTCGGGGCATCCTCCATTACCGCCATTACCGCCATTACCGCCGTTTCCTCCACCTTGGTATTCGCCATTGTGGTTTCCGTTTCCGTCATGGTGATAAGTTCCGCCACCGGAGAAATAGTATTCAAGCACTTCTTCGCCTAAGTCATTAAGGGTAACATAGATGTGAATTGTGCCTTTGCCTTCTGGAGTCACAAAGCGGATTTTAAAATAGAGTCCATCTTCAAGTTCAACGCGAGTAAATGAATATTTTTTGGTAATTCCATCTCTTGTATCAGTTAGTTTCAAGACTGATTTATTGTCCTCGACTTTAATAATCATCTTCTTTTGAACAAGTAGTGTGCGACCGCTTCGGATAAAATAATTGAAGCGCTGGCTAGTCGCGTCACTGATGTGCGAGATGCGAACAACTCTTCCATCATCAAGTCGCGCTCTAAAACCAAGGCGAACAGAATCTTCTTCAACTAGACGATAACCGTTAATCGCAATTTCTTCTTCGCCGGTGACCAATAAGCCAATTAACAAAGTGGAATCCTCGATCTTGCGTTCTTCATTGCGATTGCGATAGACATATCCGTCCTCAACGGGAGTGGTGTCAGCACTTCCATAGTCAGCTTCGCCGCTATCGTCAATGTCTTCATCAATATCATCTCCGACATCGATTACTACTTCATTAAAATACAAAGTGAATGTCGTTGTAACTAAATCGATATCAGTGGTTGTGATTGTGACTTGGAAAACGTAGTCAGGACGATCGCTAGTCGCTTCGCTAACAACGCTTAAAGCCTCCGAATCAGTCAACTGTTTGTAGAGACTTAAGTAGTGGTTGACTGTCGCTAAATCCTCATCAGGATCGCTCTCTTCGTCGACAGCCCTTAAAGTTTCTGGAGCGGTCGATACCTCAACTTCTTGAAGAGCGAGGGCGCCGGTATACGCAGCGAAGGCATACTGGTTATCAATTTCTGTTAGATTGAGGGCATCAGGATCAATGTTGGAATTGCTATTGCTTGGGTTACAAGCAGCTATCGCAAATGCGCATGTTGTTAAAAGCACGAATTTGGCGAGATTCATATTCTCTACCTCCTAACATATAAATAATCGATGATAACATTTTGATGAATAGTGAATTGGATATCGAAAAAAGGAGAGTTATCTCTCCTTAATTTTTTTATATTTAGTAAATTACATCGCTGGTTTAAGTGACTTCATCGACATCCACATGATGCGAATGCCAATTAGCATAACGAAAATCATCACGGCATACTCGGTGAAGATAAAGCCGAGAATTAAAGCTAGTAGTGAAGGAGTAAAGGATGCCCAATAGGCAATCTTTTGCGTTTCCCAGAAAGTATAGATGCGGAAGGGATTGCGTTTCCCACGCGTTAAAATGAAAATCATTAAGCCCATAAAAAAGATGAGCAAGGCATCGACACCCAACATAATGAGAGTTGAATCCCGGGCTGTTATCATTTTTGTGTTGTAATAGATATTATCATAAGCAGTATTCCACTTTTCGATAACCGCTCTACGATATTGCTCGGCCTTTAAAGCGCCATCATCCTCGCTGAATTGAGCGTCGTGGCTTGTTATGTAAGTAACGTTATCAATTACGACCGTGGCCAATGACTTAAAGTCAAAACCAAGTTCAAGATTAACATAATCACCAGATACGCTGCTTAGCGCCGTGGTGTTTCCGGGTTGAAAGAGCTGGCCGACCATTCTTTCACGGCCAAAAATTAAATAACTAATGCTCCGAGCTGTTCCTGCTTCATCGCGAGGGGTTCCATCTAAGGGGTTTTTGTTTTGGGAGACGTTAGTGTAATAGCCAATGAAATCATCGCCAACCATATTGGTGTAATAAACTTCAAAGTCAATTTTGTCCTCATTGTTTAGATGAACATATTGTTTGAAAGTACTATTTTCACCATTGTGAATTGCTTCCCAGTTTGTTTGATCAACACTCAAAAAGCGACCATCGTCATCTTCACTGACAACCATTGATATATCACTATCAATGAGGTGATCGGTGAAAGCGACAATAGCGTTATCGTAATTATATAAATAATTAAGCGAAGTAAAATCGGATCCTTGGGCTTGCAAGGAAGTTACCATGATAGGTAATATCGATAAAACCAATGCTAAGAAAACAAAAATGACGGCAAAATACCACTTTTTTGTTCTTCCACCTTCTATACAAGCATCATTATTAATGAGGCTTTTCATGATTAATTTAAAGTTTTTCATATTTTCACTAATTCCAATCGCTTACATAGTTTATTATATATAAGTTATATTTTCAAACACTATTCGATGTATGAAAGGTTGCTAAATAGCGCAGATTAAACTATATTAATGCGGAGAAGAAACGTGAGTAAGAAAGTTCGCTTGATTAGATTTACAAAGTGGGTGGCGGTTTTGCTGTCGGTTTTTGCTCTAGTGACAATCATTTTTCCTTTTGCTAGCGAAACATTATTGGACGGAACAGTTGTCTCGTATCCGACATGGATCGCTGTTTTTGGCGGCACGTATTCATTTAGCGACTTGACTCATGATTATGCGATTGAATTTCATCTCAACATCTATCTACTAGTAACATATCAGCTGGCAGGCCTCAGTTGCTTGGCCTTTTTCCTATCCGGGAGAAAGAAAACAAATCTAATTTTTGCCTTAGTAATGGCATTTATCAGTATGATATCGACGATCTTTATGCCTTATGTTGTCCGCTTTGCCACTCCAGGCTTTTCCTTAGAAAACGTTCAAGTTGGCTATGGCCCCATGCTCGGCACCGCGGCTTTACTTTTAACGCAGATTATTGCCCTTTTTCATATTTTGACCGACGAACGTTTCAATCGGTAACTAAATCCCTCTTTGCAAATGCTTTTCTTGTTTCGACTTAATGTCGAGATGTTGTATAATCTAATTTATGAAAACTAAGAAAATTATCCTTTTATCTTTGGTTCTGACAAGCCTTTTATTAAGCGGCTGTAAGAACGACATTCCCTCAATATCTGACATCAGCAGTGGCGATATATCCGATTCGTCGAGTACCCCCTTGGATACTTCTGGTGACACAAGTGGTGGGACGGGTCAAGACACGACCTCCTCCTCATCAAACACAAACGATCCTTCTCGACCAAACCCGGAAAACCCAAGCGCGATTGTAACGACAGTTCAGGCTCTCGCCCAGAAAAAGGCAACTGATACAAGGAATTTGTATCGCGTGACGGGCATTGCTCAATACGCTGGCTATTATAAAAGAGGCTATTTTGATTTAGTTGATAACGGCTGGACAATTGTCGCCTATGGAGTCAGTAGTAAGAATACGTGTATCAGTAAATCAGGCAGTACTTATTCTTATACGAATAACGACTCCTTTGCGAGCACCGGAATCCGCGCTGGGGATGAAATTACCCTTGAAGGAATATTTACTTTTTATTCCTATTCTAGTAGTTATGGCGTTCCTGAGTTTTCTGGCTATCCAACTAAAATTATTAGTAACGGATTAAGTACGATTACTGCGAAATCTTACGCCGCCCAAGAAACCTATAGCGGCAACTATTATAATTCGATTAATTCGGCAGATAATGGCACGGCACTAGGAACAAAACTGCACAATTTAATGATGTCGACTCACTCGACATATGTTTCTTACTCGAGTCTTGATAACACATTAAAGAAAACAGACGAAAAATGCTTTTACTCTGGACAAAATATAAACTCATTTAATAAAGAACATGTTTGGCCACAAGCAAAGTCGAAAGACGGCGGTGGTCCGCAGCTCTTTGGTACTTCGTATGCCGGATCAGACATTCACCACATTCGAGCCTCTATCAATACTTATAACTCGTATCGAGGTAGTTCGATGTTTGCGACAATTTTTGGCACACCACGAACTGTAAATTACACTGGCGGTGGAATCGCTAAGTTCGGATCGGGTAATAATTATGGCGTAACTGAACCTGCTGATTCTCGCAAGGGTGACGTCGCAAGAATCATTATGTATGTATATTTGCATTATGGTACCGACTTTAACGGAACATTAAGTTCGGGAATTACTGGAAAACTTTATATTACTGGTGTAATTGGTGCGAACAGCACATCTGACTGCTTTAAACTACTTCGTAAGTGGAATGCTGAAGATCCCGTCAGCAGCGAAGAATTGAATCGCAATAATATCGCTTTTCAAAAGCAAGGAAATCGTAATCCGTTTATTGATCATCCGACTTACGCTGATCGTATTTGGAATTAATTATCATCTATAAAACAAACACTTTTCTTTGTTGATTATCTTTTCTCATGCTAATATTACTACGCTTATGTTTCTCATAAGCCAACACGGGGATGTTCATGGCATCGACAGGGTTGTGTTCGCAATAATTGCAGCCGAGTGATGACGTTATCATCAAACCAAAGATAACTGGCAACAGAAATCTTTCATTCGCTGCCGCTTAATTAAGCACCTAAATACTGGTTTGGGTTTCTAACCCAGCAGCGCGCTTCCGGAGGTTTAGTCCCTCACGCTTCGGGCAAGTGTCATAACAAGGGAATAAGATTCCAAGTCGACTAGCTGAAGAATTCGAAAACCTATTAGTCTCGCGTCAGATACTTCGACGTTATTGTCATCTGGTGTTAAAAACAAATATCGTCTAAGCTGTAGACGTTATTGTGGGACCTTCTTTGGACCGGGGTTCAATTCCCCGCATCTCCACCAAAAAATTCCTAAACCGGAAACGGTTTGCAACTCGTATTCGCCGCACTTGTGTGCCATATCAGAATACGGGTTTTTATTTCGCTTAGGCATCAAAAATGCCTGACAGAAATATGTGAGAACAAAAGCGAAGGAAATCATCATAACGATTTATGTAAGTATATGTGTATCAAAAACAGAATGAATAGAGGTAATAAATACTAACACAAAAAAGTAAAAGGTTGAAGATTCATAGCTTTTGTTGCGGCTTTGATATTTTTCTAGTTTGGGCAGAAATGATGTCTTTTCATATAAGAATTCAATTTCTGCCGAGACAACCAATAAACACACTTATATATTATTCATATTTTCTGTTTTATACATTTAAGAATTTTTCGATAATGTGGCATTATAATCTTAATGTGGTTTAATGCTAAAAAGGAAAGCATGAGAAAATGGGGCAAAAATTAGATCTCAACAAAGAATATCATGCCGTGTTGCTTTATAGTGCATCGAACAACAAATGGGAAGAGCAAATTGCGCGTATTTCTGCAATATATACAGCCTCTATTTATGGTAATTTTACAGGATATGACATTTATTTTAAGGGTGGTGGAAAATTTTTCTACAAAGCGGCGAATGTCCAAATTCTAAATTTGGTGAAGCGAATCGACATTTCAAAATACGATGTTTATGTTGACGGAAACCTCGCGGCAGTGACATTTCTAGATCAATTTGAAAAGGGATATTATCGAGTCGGATTTTCAAAATCTAATACCTTTATAGGGGAAGTCGAACTTAAAAGTAACAAATATAAAGATGTTCTTGATTACTTTTCAGGCTTGTCAAATTACGCCGAAACCATAGCGGAAGCAGATAGTCCGCTTTTGATCTTGTCCCAAAGCTTCAAACGTTTTTCTCTCTCACGAGAATCGGTTCTATTCGATTTTTTGCAAGGGCATTTTCAGCTAATTAGAGACAAAGATGCCGTTATTGTTCCTTTCGATTTTAATCATAGTCAAAGTAAAGCAATTTCGAAAATGCTGACTAACGGCATCTCCATAATCGAAGGACCGCCAGGAACCGGCAAAACGCAAACGATATTGAATTTAATTTCTAATATTCTTTACAGAGGCAAAAACTGTGCAATTGTGTCTAATAATAATACGGCAATCGATAACGTGTATGAAAAACTTGCCGAAGAACGATTATCTTTTTTTGCGGTTCGGTTAGGAAGTCAAAAAAACGTCGACCAATCGCTTCAATTTGATCAAAACGAAACGCTATTAGAATTTTTGAATAGCCCCCACGAGCAAACTTCTACTTCCGATCTTCAAAAACTGAACCATCTTATGACTAAACTCACAAAGATACACGAAATAGAAGCTCAAACAGCAATTCTAAAAACGCAACTGCTCGATCTAGATAACGAGAATCGGCATATTGAAAAAAACGAAGAGCGTATTGAGATTAATACGAGACTATCACCAAATGACTATATGGCCTTAATTCAACGCTTAGAGAAACCAAAAAAGATCAGGCTTTTTGAAAGATGGCGATACGGTTGGAAATTTAGAGTAAAAATTTCAAAAATTGACGTCAATGATTTGCTGAGCAGTGCCGAAAAGCTTTTCTATCAGAAGAAATTATCGGAAATAAGCAATCAAATAGCCATTAATGAAAAACAACTTTCAAAGTTGAATAAAGGAAGCGCCACTTCAGAAATCAAGGCGCTATCGAAGAAGTTTCTGAACACTATACTCCACAAGCGCTACGAGGGAATTGAAATCCGAAATTTCACAAACGAATCATATAAGAAAGATTATAGTAATTTTCTTCAAAGATATCCGGTTGTTTTAAGCACTACTCATTCTTTGGTAAATAATGTTACGCGTGGATTTACGTTCGATTATTTAATCATTGACGAGGCTTCACAAGGCGATTTGCTTAGTAGCGTGCTGGCGATGAATTGCGCGAAGAATTTGGTGGTGGTTGGCGATTCAAAACAACTTCAACAAATCGATGAAGAAAGGCTATATGAAAAATCGCAAGAATTGGCAATAAAGTATGGTATTGGCAAAGCTTACTACTACCATGAAAATTCAATACTTCGATCGGCGAAACTCGCAATCGAAAAGGTACCGATTACTGTATTGCGAGAACACTATCGCTGTGCCCCGGATATAATCAATTTTTGTAACAAAATATTTTATGATGACGAGCTTATTGTCATGACAAAGAACAGCGGCCAACATATCAAGATAATAAAAACTGTTCCTGGCAATCACGCTCGCAAAAACCCCAACGGAAGCGGACTATATAATCAAAGAGAGATCGATGAGATAAAAGGTATTCTCTCTTCGTCTGTTTCAAATAACGTTGGAGTTATTACCCCCTTCCGATGTCAGGCAAATATCATTGGGGAAAAGTATATAGGCAAGAGCCTAGAAGCAGATACGGTTCATAAGTTTCAAGGTCGGCAAAAAGACGAAGTAATCTTATCTTTTGTCGTTAATGATTTAAATAAGAGCGATGAAAACGTAGAGAATCGCCTCTATGATTTTGTAACCAATAAAGAGCTGCTAAATGTCGCTATTTCGCGAGCAAAAACCAAGTTGACCGCGATTGTTTCTGACAAGGTCTTTAACTCATCAAATAACGCGATTGTCGATTTCATAAAATACACAGAATATCTTTATGGGAGCCAAGCCTCAGAAGAATCGACAGTTAAGTCGGTTTTTGATTTTCTCTATTCCGAATACACAAAGGCGCTTTTCAGCAAATATGAAGAAAATCCCGAACAACACAAGACGGAACTGCTGATGAGAGATGTTATTAAAGAAGTTCTCAAAGACCACTATTATATTAATTTTTCGATGCACACAAGGCTTGGAAAAATCATAAACACAACTGATGAATTTAGCCCAGAAGAAAAAGAGTATATCCTTCACCCTTGGACTCACGTTGACTTCCTTTTCTATAACCGAGTTTCAAAGGAGAGCCTTTTTGTGTTAGAGGTTGACGGCATTCGATTCCATGAGCAAGATAAAAAACAAAGTATACACGACGATATTAAGAATCGTGTTTTAAACAAAAACAATATTCCTATCTATAGATTTAAAACGAATGAATCAAACGAAAAAGCGCGTCTTGAGGAAATCGTCAGAAAGTACTTGCATTAATAGGTTTTTGAGACTATGACCAAATGAGCGAGGCATTTCTGAAATATCGGACTAAAAATCCAAGTATCGATATGTATTAAGTTGCGACACCCAAGTCATCGTTTTGTGCACTAAATAATAGTTACAATAATGATGATGTGATCATCGCTTTTCCATTTTGGAATAGGATAAAGTTCAGGGAGTCGCATCTCCACCAAAAGAATTGAAACTGCTCCCATAATTTGGACCAAAAAACATTTGGTACAATTGAAGGGGAGCTTTTTTATGAAAACAACTCTAAAAGAGAAATTGAGGTGCGTACTCCTTCATTTAAATGAATGGCGCCTATTTCCGGAATCGAAGATTAACATGGTCTTAATCTTTCAACTTTGAAATCTTGTTGTAAGCAACCTTCTTGATACATTTTTGTGGCATATAAATAAGAATTATGTCGACATTTCAGCTCTGTATATGCTTCTACTCGTTTGAGAAGGTGCTTAAAAAGGGTAGAAGGGCTTCTGCGAATAGATGACCTAGTTCAATCATCGAGGCAGAGTCGTAATGGGCTAAATCTGGTTCCTCGTGCGGTTCCGATGATGTCGATAAGCCATGTTCTATTGTATCAATATAAATATTGCGTTCATTCTGAGCGGCAAATTGTTCTTTTGCGGCATTGATAGTTGCATATTCAACCCATAATGGCGAATCGCTGATTCCGGCGTCAATAAAGGCAAATTCAGTGCCATCACAAAACTCCATTAACTCATCACGTAAATCATCAACAAAATATGACAATTGAGTTAAATATTGAGTTGAATAGCCGGGGTAGGAATCACCCTCTCCTTGCATCCAACACATCGCGCGAATACTGGGAATGAAGCCGTCATCTTGCAGCACTTTTATTTGGGCTCGAACATAGCGAACGAAACGGTCGTATAATCCGTTGATACGACCTGATGTGGGAGCAGCCCAGTCGTCTAACAAGTTACTGGCGCCACAGGCGTATTTAATCAAAACAATTTTATTATTATATATAGTTTTAGATAACGTTTCGCCCATACCTACTTCTGGGCCAAAAGTGATATCTGCATTGCCTTGACCGAGCATGACTTTAACAAATTTGCCACGTGACGTATTTTGTTCTGGATAGACATCAAGTGAACTTTTCGTAAGACAGTCATAGGCGATGCGAATCCCACTATAACCATCAAGATATTCTTGGTATTTTACGCTATTAGCTGAATCGTTTAAATAAGTGAAACGAGAACAGCCAACCATGTTTGATTGGCCAGCCATAATCACAACATCGACTGGTGTCTTGTTCGCTGAGCATGCTGTTGATGATAGACATAAACCAATTAATGCCATAATGATAATATTCTTTTTCATTAACTTATTATACACAAGAGGAAAAGCGAACTATAGGGCGATATTAGTAAACATTTTTTAAAATAACCATTTACCAAATAGAAAGATAAGCAAAAATTTACTCTTATGCTAAATAAAAAATTTGCTCTTAAAATGTGTCATATATTGTTGATTGTTATGTTATATCGCTGCTTAAGAGATTTTATTGATATCCACCCGAATCATCCAATACCGGTTGTGAAGTTAGGATATAGTTATCTTTCGCTTTTCTTGGTTTGTTTTGAGAAGAAAATATTATTTTAAAATTTAAATCCATGAAGAAATGTGCTGAAACGAATTGTTACGATAGTGGAACATATACAAACATGATTACATATGATGCCGAAGAAATTGTGAATAAAGGCGACTATAATGTTGAGACGAAAGCTGCTGCGCTAGACTTTGACAATGTT